>ERZ761592.37-NODE-37-length-81124-cov-7.237094_pt1 | contig 81124 bp, 65 predicted proteins | sample MGYA00433095_ERZ761592 | MGnify/ENA primary metagenome ERZ761592 (study PRJEB28899, sample SAMN03785554) | bioreactor sludge metagenome | biome: EBPR Sludge; feature: EBPR Bioreactor; material: 0.22µm filtered reactor supernatant | place: Saint Lucia: Queensland... | reverse complement strand
CGTCGGCAGCGTCAGATGTGTATAAGAGACAGAGCCGGCGCTGCAGGCGGGCGGCAGCGACCGCGCCGAGCGCCGGAATCAGTCGCGTCTTCGTCGCTCCGGCCAGCGGCGCCCGGCTGAAGACGGCGATGGCGAGTTCCTCAGTCCTGGCGCGGCGAGTAGCCATAGCGTATCGCCAGTCGCCGCGGATCGGCGCCGAAGAAGTAGCTCGTGCGCAGGCGCCACATCAGCAGAATCGTCCGCAGGACGCCGTGCCTGTGCCAGCGGCGGGCAGAGGTGCGCACCGGCTGGCGCACGCAGGCCGGGCGCCCTACCCGCTTCAGGCGCTTCGCCAGCGCGATATCCTCCATCAGCGGCAGATCCGGAAAGCCGCCAACCCGCTCGAAAACCTCGCGGCGAACGAAGACGGCCTGGTCCCCAGTGGCGATCCCGGTCAGTCGCGAACGCCAGTTCATCGTCCGCTCGACGACGCGCAGCAAGGGCTGCGGACCGTCGATGCGCACGTCGAAGCGGCCCCAGGCGGCACCGGCGGCCAGCGCAGCGCGGATCAGCTCGGCAGCCGCCGGCGGCAGGCCGGTGTCGGCATGCAGGAAAAGCAGCACCTCGCCGCGGCTGGCGGCGGCACCGGCGTTCATCTGCGCCGCCCGGCCGCGCGCCGCAGCGAGCACGCGGTCCGCGAGTGGCTGCGCCAGGCGGGGGGTTCCGTCGCTGCTGCCACCGTCGACCACCAGCAGCTCCGCCCCCTGTCGCCGCAACGCCGCCAGCCCGGCCAGGTGCGCTGCGATCGTCGCGGCCTCGTCGAGCACGGGAACGATCACCGACAGCCACCGCGCAGCCAGCGGCGCCATGCCGGGCGGCGCAGCGCTCGCGTCAGTGATTGGGGCAGGCGAACGGGTCATCGGCGGATCCTTCCAAAGCCGCATTATCGCGCAGCCTCGGCCGCGCGAAGGACGCTGTCGGTCGCCTGGTCGCCTGGTCGCCACCTTCGCCGCGTGCCGCGGCGAAGGTGGCCGCCGCTGCACCGCGCCTGCAGACCCAGTGAGAAAAAATCCGCTTGGCCGCACACTGCTTCAGGGTATAGTGTGCCCCGTGCTTCGGCGACTGCTCCCTGAAGAGCTGGCGCCGCCGCCCATCGCAGCGAAGCCGAATGATGAGCTCCCGTGACCTTCACAGTACCCGCTTGCCAGACGGAGCGGAACTTCCTTTCGCCATCCCCGGCGCCGAGCGGCAGGCCGATGACGCGTTCGGGCCCCGCCTGACGCTCGCTGTCGGCCACGCCAGGCAGACTTTCCGCTGGATTCCGCCCGGCCACTTCCAGATGGGATCGCCGGTCGACGAAGCCGCGCGCGGCAACGCCGAGATCCTGCACGAGGTGACGTTGAGCCGCGGTTTCTGGCTTGCCGACACGGCCTGCACGCAGGCGCTGTGGATGGCGGTATGGCCCGTCAATCCCAGCCACTTCGCGGACGATCCACGCAACCCGGTGGAGAACGTCGCCTGGCACGACGCGCAGCGCTTCATCGGCGAACTCAACCGCCGCCTGCCGGGTGTGCAGGCGCGCCTGCCGAGCGAGGCGGAGTGGGAGTACGCCTGCCGCGCCGGTACGACGACGCCCTTTTCCTTCGGCACGACCGTATCGACCGACGAGGTGAACTATCACGGCGCCTTCCCCTACCCTGGTGGCGAACCGGGCCCCTCCCGCCAGCGTCCGCTACCGGTCGCCTCGTTGCCGCCCAACGCGTGGGGACTGCACGAGATGCACGGCAACGTCTGGGAGTGGTGCGAGGACTGGTACGCCGACTACCCGCAGGAGCCGCAGGTCGATCCGCGCGGCCCGTCCTTCGGCAAGATGCGCGTGCTCCGCGGCGGCACCTGGAGCGACCCCGCACGCTACGCCCGCTCAGCCACCCGCAGCCGCATCGAACCGGTCTACCGCCCGCGCAGCACCGGCTTCCGACTGGTCCTGGGTCCCCCCTGAGGCCTGCGGATGGATCGTCGCCGGCGGCGCCAGCGATGCCCGGGCGACCGCCAACCGTGGTCCGGCTGCGGCCGCGAGCCGCCGGCGCCGCGATCGCGGCGCGCTCTTTCCGTGCACCGTTGCCAATGGTCCGCTGCCCGCCGGCAGCGTACAATCGCCGCCACTGCACCCGGGCAGCGTGCGTCGCCGGCAGAGGCCACGCCGCAACGGCGGGGAACCGGCGAGCGGCGCCGCCTGTCAGTCGTTGGGCTGGACAGCCCTTCAGCACACCCTGAAACGGAACTGGAAGAGACCCTGATGAGCATCGCCAGCGAAGAAGAACCGAAGAGGAGGCGTGCAAGCGTACGACGTGCGGCGGTGAGTGTGCAGTCCGCCGAGGCCGACGCCCCACCCGCACGCGCTGACGAGCGGCCGTTCATCATCGGCATCGGGGCCTCGGCCGGCGGTCTCGAGGCGCTGAGCCTGCTGCTGCCGGGCCTGCCGAAGAACCTCGGCCTCAGCTACGTCGTCGTGCAGCACCTGTCGCCCACCTATCGCAGCATGATGTCGCAGTTGCTCGGCCGCGAGACGACGATGCCGGTCCGCGACATCGAGGACGGCATGTCGCCGGAACCGAACACCGTCTACATCACGCCGCCGAATCGCAATCTGACGTTGCTGAGTGGCCACTTCCGGCTCGTCGAGCCGGCCCGCGAATCGATGCCGAAGCCGTCCGTGAATCGCTTCTTCGCCTCTCTGGCCGAGGAAATCGGCGAATCGACGATCGGCATCGTCCTTTCCGGGACCGGTTCCGACGGCGCTTCCGGCATCCATGCGATCAAGGCGGCCGGCGGCTTCACCTTCGCCCAGGATCCCGACACCGCCAAGTACAGCGGCATGCCACAGTCGGCGATCGACACCGGCAGCGTCGACTGGATCCTGCCGCCCGAGAACATGGGCGCCGAGATCAGCCTGATCGTCCTCAACCGCGGCCTGATCCCGGTCGCAACGCAGGCGGCGAGCGCTCCGGCGACGCTGAAGACCCTGCTCGGCAAGGTGCGCAGCCGGACGAAAGTCGATTTCTCGCAGTACAAGGAGCCCACCCTGTGGCGGCGAATCGAGCGGCGCATGGCGGCAAACCATGTCAGCACCCTGCACGACTACCTGCAGGTGGTCGACCAGACACCGGTCGAACTCGACAAACTGTGCAAGGACATCCTGATTTCGGTCACCGCCTTCTTCCGCGATACCGATGCCTTTGCCCGTCTCGACAAGGTGGTTGCCGAGATCCTCGCCGGCAAGCAGCCGGGTGACGACGTCCGCGTCTGGGTTGCCGGCTGTGCGACCGGCGAGGAAGCCTATTCGCTGGCCATCCTGTTTTCCGAGCGCCTCGGCGCCGCCTTCGACCAGTACCGGCTGCAAATCTTCGCCACCGACATCGATCTCGATGCGATGGCCCTCGCCCGGCGCGGCGTCTTCGCCGCATCGAGCCTGGCACACATGGACCGTGGCCGTATCCGGGCCCACTTCACGCCACACGGCGATCGCTACGAGATCAACAAGAACCTGCGCGACGTCGTCATCTTCGCCCGCCAGGACCTGGTGCAGGATCCGCCCTTCCTGCGGCTCGACCTGGTGAGCTGCCGCAACGTCCTGATCTACTTCCAGAGCGAACTGCAGGCGCGGCTGCTGTCGGTGTTCCATTACGCGCTGAACCCGGGTGGCTATCTCTTCCTCGGCAAGTCGGAGGGAATCTTCCAGCAGGAAGCGCTGTTCGGGGTCGTGGACAAGGATGGACGCCTCTACCGGCGGCATGGGGTGACCACCCGGCTGCCCTTGCTGCGCAGCGAGATGCAGCCGCCGGCAGCCGGACTCAACCAGCATCAGAGAGTCGGCAAGCCGACGACGCCGCTGGCTTTCGAGAACATCCTGCTCGAGGCCGCCGGCCGTTACTTCATCCCGACCAGCATCCTGATCAACGGCAAGTTCGAGATCCGCCACATCCACGGCGACGCCAGTCGGCTGCTCAATGTCTCGCCGGGCAAGCCGGCCTTCGACCTGATCTCCCTCATCCGGCGCGAACTGCGCACCGAGGTGCAGGTGCTCATGCGCCAGGCGCAGGTGAAGCAGACGGTCGCCTATGGACGTCCGCGTCACATCAAGGCGCTCGACCCCACGCGCGGCGTGCGCCTGTCGGTGCACCCACTGTCGGCGGTCGACAGCGAAACGCTGTTCATGGTCTGCATCGAGTGGATCGTACCGGCAGCGGGCAAGAACGCGATCGAGGACAGCAACAACGCCAGCGACAAGGAGCTCGAGGATGAGCTCGCGGCAACGCGCGAGCACCTGCAGACCCTGGTCGAGGAGCTCGAGACCTCGAACGAGGAAATGCAGGCGCTGAACGAGGAGATCCAGGCATCGAACGAGGAAATGCAGGCCTCGAACGAGGAACTCGAAGCTTCGAACGAGGAACTGCAGTCGACCAACGAGGAGCTGGCGACGGTCAACGAGGAACTGCAGATCAAGACCGCCGAGACGCAGGAACTCAACATCGAACTCGAGTGCATCCAGAACAGCGTCGATTACCCGCTGCTCGTCCTCGACCGCAACCTCGGCCTGCAGCGTTTCAACAGCGCCGCCGCCCGGCTGTTCAAGCTGAGCGCGGCGCAGAGCGGCCGTCACCTGCGCGACCTGCAACTGCCGCCAGGCATGCCCGATCTGGTGGCCAGCAGCCGGCAGGTGATCGACACGCAGAATGCGCTCGACTGCCAGATCGTCAACGCCAACCGCCGCCACTATGCCCTGCACATCGTGCCGCTGTTGCGCGACGTGCAGCGCATCGCCGGCGTCATCCTGCTGTTCGCCGACAACACCAACCTGTACGAGGTCGAGCGCTCGGCACGCGAGACGCAGGTTCGCTTGCTCGCGGTGATGAACAACTCGGTCTCGCTGATGGCCGTCAAGGACGCCTCCGGGCGCTACCAGTTCGCCAATCCCAGGTTCGAGGCCACCTTCGGTTTTGCCAGCGGCCACGTCATCGGCAAGACCGACCTGCAGCTCTTCCCGGCCGAAGTCTGCGACGTCTTCCGCGAGAGCGAGCTCGAAGCGATGCGCCTGCGGCAGGGGATCGAACGTGAGGAAGCGCTGCCGCTGGCGAATGGGCCGCGGCACTTCCTCGCCGTGCGCTTCCCGCTGCTCGACGACGATGGCGCGATCACCGGCCTCTGCTTCCAGGCCACCGACATCAGCGCCCGCAAGGAAGCCGAAGACAGCCTGCGGCTAGCGGCGATGGTCTTCGACCGCGCCTCGGAAGGGGTGATGGTCACCGACACCGAGCAGCGCATCCTGACCGTGAACGATGCCTTCACCGTGCTCACCGGCTTCACGCGTGAGGAAGTGATCGGCGAGAAACCGAGCCTGTTGCGCTCCAACCTGACGTCGCCCGAGCTCTATCAGGACATGTGGGAGCGGATCAACCGGCTTGGCGTCTGGCAGGGCGAGATCTGGAACCGGCGGAGGAACGGCGAGCCCTTCCTCGAGTGGTTGTCGATCAACACGGTCAAGGACGAGACCGGCAAGGTGGTGAACTATGTCGGCATGTTCAGCGACATCACCAAGGTGCGCGAGTCGCAGCAGCGCATCGAGTACCTGGCGACGCACGACGAGCTGACCGGGTTGCCCAACCGGGCGCTGTTCAACGACCGGCTGCACCTCGCCCTGGCACGCGCCGAGCGGTCGGGCGAGCACATGGGCGTCGTCTTCATCGATCTCGACAATTTCAAGGTGGTCAACGACACGCTTGGCCACGTCACCGGCGACCGCCTCCTGAAGCAGGCGGCAATGCGACTGCTCGACTGCGTCCGTTCGGAAGACACGGTGGCTCGTCTCGGTGGTGACGAGTTCGTCGTCCTGCTCGAGTCGACCGACCGCAGGGAAGCGACGCGAACGGCCGAGCGCCTGCTCGGCGCGCTGAGCGCGAGCTATCATTTCGAGGAACACGAGTGCTTCGTCAGTGCGAGCATCGGCCTCAGCATGTTCCCCGAGGACGCCGCCGACGCCGGCGCGCTGATGCGCAATGCCGACTCGGCGATGTATCGTGCGAAGGATCACGGCAAGAACGCATTCCGCTTCTTCACCGCGGATCTTGCCCGTCATGCCGCACGCCGACTCACCCTCGAGGCCGGCTTGCGGCGGACGATCGAGAGCGGGGAGCTGACGGTCTGCTATCAGCCGCAGGTCATCCTCGGCAGCCAGCGGCTGATTGGCGCCGAGGCACTGGTCCGCTGGCACTACAACGGTGAGACGATCGAGCCGGTCGAGTTCATCCCGGTCGCCGAGCAGAGCAACCTGATCGTCGAACTCGACGAGTGGGTTCTCGGCGAGGTCTGCCGCCAAGTCGCGTCGTGGGACGCGGCCGGACTGCCGCCCGTGCGCATCAGCGTCAACATCTCGGCTCGCCATTTCCGCAAGGAAGGCATGGCCGGCGAACTGATGCGCATCGTCAGCGCGCACGGCGTGGCGCCGCAGCGCCTGTGCATCGAGATCACCGAAGGCGTCCTGATGGATGTCGACCGTGCCCAGCGAATGCTTGCCGAACTGGTCGCCTGCGGCCTGACGATCAGCATCGATGACTTCGGCACCGGCTTCTCGTCGCTCTCCTACCTGAAGCGCTTCCCGATCCACGAACTGAAGATCGCTCGCGGCTTCGTCGATGGCATCTCGAGCAGCGCCGACGACCGGGCGATCGGCTCGGCGATCATCGCCCTGGCGCGCAATCTGGGGATGAGCGTCGTCGCCGAGGGTGTCGAACAGCCCGACCAGCATGCCCAACTCGACGCGTCGGGCTGCGACCACGGACAGGGCTTCCTCTATTCCCGGCCACTGACGGCCGACGAGTTCGTGCACTGGCTGCAGGAACGCGGGCGTAGTGATGGCTGACCGGGTGCTGCGGCCGGCAGCGCGACGTCAGCCAAGCAAGCGACGCAGCGCCGGATGCAACGCCGCTGAGTCATACGCTCGCTGCCGGCGACGCGATCGTCGCGCTGGCTGGTGAGCGGGATCGCTTCGCTCTGGCGAACTGCCCGCGGCGCGTTGGCTGCCGGGGGCACGGGCGGCCGTTCTTCAGTTGCTGCCCGGGATCGAGTTTCCTTCGCCGACGGATGATTCCGGAACGGGGTTTTCCTGCAGGTGCTGCTCGATGCTCTCGACCAGACCTTGCGCCGCGTCCTCGATCATGTCGAGGACGAGGTCGAAACCATGGCCGAGGCCATAATACGGATCGGGAACTTCGTCGTCATCGAAGCTCTTCGAATAGCTCATCAGCAAGCCGAGGCGGTCGTGCTTCTCTGGTGGACAGATGCGCTTGAGGACATCGAGGTTGTTGCGGTCCATGGCGAGGATCTGGTCGAAATAGTCCAAGTCCTGCAACGCGACCTTGCGCGCCCGCATCTCCGAAAGGTCGTAACCGCGCACCGCAGCTGCGCGCTGCGTTCGCGGGTCGGGTGCCTCTCCGGCATGGTAGCCATGCGTGCCAGCCGAATCGACTTCGACCCGGTCCTCGAGGTTCTTCTGTCGCAAGACATGGCGGAGCACCCCTTCTGCCGTCGGCGATCGACAGATGTTTCCCATGCAGACGAACAGAACCTTGATCACCTTCAGTTTTCCGGATACCGTGAAGCCCGCCTCTGCTCGATGCACCCCCGACGGCGACGGCCGGAGAGCGCGTGTCCGGCTGCAGGCGGAGGTGGCGAAGGCGTAATGATCGGCGGAAACGGTTTTCAGCGCAACAGCGAAGCGTCAGTCCGCCATCGGATCGGGTACTCGCCGGCGGCGGTGGCTCGGCCTGTCCGACGAGCGTGCGCGCCTGCCGACTCGACTGGCCCGAGTACCGGCGCGCGGGAAGGCGCGACAGCAACCCAGCGGGCTGTCTATAATTCACGCTCCACTTCGACAGCTCGCACAGCACAGGAGGAATCACGATGAGCATTCTGGATCAGGCCAAGGAAGCTGCTGCGGCAGCGCTCGAAAAGACGATCGAAGTTGCCGGATCGGCCGCCGAGGCGGTCGGGGAAGCGGGCGCCAAGGCGAAGGAGCTGGCGGAGGAAGCAGGTGCCGCCGTCGCCGAAGGTGTGAGCGCGACCGCCGGCAAAGCAATCGAGCTTGCGACCGAGGCCGTCGATAGCGGCAAGGAACTCGGTGCGACGCTGCTCGACGAGGCAAGCGGGTTGCTTGAGCGGTCGCGCGCAGCTCTCGCCCAGGCTGGCGAAAGCCTCGTCGGCGGCAGCTCGGAAAGCGACACAAGCGGCCCGGAGGGCAGCAGCGGCCGTGCGGGAGGATCTGCCGGCGGTGCGGCGGAGGACACCGCCAACAAGGGCTGAGCGCTCGCGACGATGCCGGGACGACCGCTCAGCTGCGACCGGAAGCTTTTCGTCTGATCGCTGGCCGCGCGACCGCCGGTGCCTTGACGCCACTTGCATCGGTCGCCTTGCCGCGCGCGCCCGACGACGGGCGGCGGCGGTCTTGCTCGGCTGCCGGCTTGTCGGCAAAAGGGTTGCTGCTGACGTTGAACTGGATCTGCAGCGGCGTCCCCTGCAGCTTGAAGACATCCCGGAAGGCGTGTTCGAGATAGCGACGATACGACTCGGGCACCTTGTCGAGCGCGTTGCCATGAATCACGATGAGCGGCGGATTGCGGCCGCCCTGGTGTGCGTAGCGCAACTTCGGCCGGAACTGCCCGCTGCGCGGCGGCGCCTGCCGGGCGACGGCGTCGATCAGCACCCGCGTCAGTTGTGGCGTCGGCAGATTGACGGTTGCTGCCTGATGCGCGGCATCGACCGAGCGAAACAGCGTTTCCAGGCCGTGCCCGCGCAGCGCCGAGACGTAGTGAAAGCGGGCAAAGTCGATGAACGACATCTGGCTCTCCAGAGCCGCCTTGATCTGCTCGCGCAGGTACGGCGTGAGCCCATCCCACTTGTTCACCGCGACGACGAGCGCGCGCCCCGATTCGCGGATGAAGGCGGCGATGTGCGCATCCTGGTCGGAGATGTCCTGCCTGGCATCGAGGACGAGCACCACCACCTGTGCCCCTTCGATGGCCTGCAGCGTCTTGATCACCGAAAACTTCTCGATCGTCTCGAAGACCTTGCCGCGGCGCCGCAGGCCGGCGGTGTCGATCAGGCTGTAGCGGCGGCCAGCGCGCTCGAACTCGATCTCGATCGCATCGCGGGTCGTCCCTGGCTGGTCGAAGGCGATCACCCGCTCCTCACCGACCAAGGTGTTGATCAGCGTGCTCTTGCCGACATTCGGCCGACCGACGATCGCCACCCGGATCGAATCGCCGGCGCCCTCCTCCAGCGATGGCTCGGGAAAGGGCTGCAGGGCCATATCGACGAGGGAGCGCACGCCCTCGCCGTGCGCCGCCGAAATCGGTATGGGCTCGCCGAGACCCAGCTCATGGAAATCGGCAGCAACGACGCCAGGGCTCATCCCTTCCGCCTTGTTGACCGCCACCAGGATGGTGCGTCCGCAGCGTCGCAGGCGGTTGGCGATTTCCTTGTCGAGCGCGGTGATGCCGCTGCGGCCATCGACCAGAAAGACGATGACGTCGGCCTCGTCGATCGCCTGCTCGGTCTGTCGTGCCATCTGGTGCACGATGCCATCGCGGACCAGGGGTTCGAAACCGCCGGTATCGACGACCAGGTAGGGCTTGCTGCCCAGCCGTCCGTGCCCGTAATGGCGATCGCGCGTGAGGCCGGGGATGTCTGCCACCAGCGCGTCGCGCGTCCGCGTCAGGCGGTTGAAGAGCGTGGACTTGCCGACGTTCGGCCGCCCGACGAGGACGATGCTCGGCTTCATTGCGCGTCGATCGCGAGCACACTGCCCTTGCTGGTCTGTGCCAGCAGACTGCTCCCGAGCCGCTGCAGCGGTGCCCGGATCGGACTGCCATCGGTGTTCAGGCGGGCGACGAAGGAGCCGTCGTCGCGACTGAGGAAATGCACGACACCCTTGGCGTCGCCGACCGCGACCATGTTGCGCAACGGCTGCGGCGCCGTCAGTCGGCGCAGGAAGAGCTTGTCCTGTTTCCACAGGCTGGCGCCGCTCGCCTTGTCGAGGGCATGCACCGCGCCCTTGTCGTCGGAGACGTAGAGGTAACGGCTGTCGACCGCGACGCCCGCGGCACTCGAGATGTCGCGTGACCAGATGAGGTTGCCGTTGCCGAGATCGAAACACGCGATGCGCCCCTGGAAGGCCGCGGCACAGATCATGCGGCCATCGATCACCGGCACGCTGGTGACATCGGCCACGCGATCGAGCTCGGTCGCGCCCTTCGGCAGCGCGACGGTCCCTTCCCAGAGCGGAGCGCCGTTGTCGAGACTGACCGCCATCAGCTTGCCACCGGGAAAGCCGACGAAGACGAACTTCTCGATGATCAGCGGCGCCGCGGTGACGCGTAGCGACAACGGAGTACTGGGACGCTGGTAGAGCCACCTGCGCTTGCCGTCATTGGCGTCGTAGGCGGCCAGGCGATGGTCGACCGTGCGCACGATCACCAGGTTCGAGCTCAGTGCCGGTGGCGCAACCACCTCGCTGCTCGCTTTCGCTTTCCACAACGGACTGCCGTCGAAAGTCGAAAAAGCGAGCACTTCGCCTTTCGCCGTACCGACGACGAGCACCCGCGCGTCGGCGCCGACGCCGCCGGCAAGCGGTACCCCGGCCTTGATCCTCCACGCCGGCTGGCCGTCGTCGAGGCGGACGATCGTCCCGTCGCGCGCCGCGGCATAAACCGTCGAGCCGACGACTGCCGGCACCAGGGTGTAGTCCTCGCTCTTGCCCACCCCATCCGACCAGAGCACGCGCGCCTCGGCGCTCGCCTGGATCGGCTGCAGCTCGGCCATCTTCGGCCCGCTGCTGGTGCTGAAGGGATTCAGCGCGTCGAGCGTCGAACAGCCGGCGAGGCTTGCCACCAGCGCCGCTGCCGCCAGCAGTGGTCGCATCATCAACCCGGCTCCCCAAGTCCATCGAGCTTCAGTTGCAGAGATTCGCGATAGGCAGCGTTGGCCTGGCTGTCCTGCAGCGAGTTCCTTCCCTTGTCGCTGCCATCGGCAGCGTCCAGCCCGCTCAGGGCAGACCGGTACGCCGCTCGCGCCTCGCCTGCCTTGCCCTGTGCCACCAGGACATCGCCGCGGGCGTCTGCGAAGCGCACGGCGAAACCCGCTGCCGGCGTTGCCTCGAGCAGCTTGAGGGCCTCGTCGTAAGCCTTCTCGTCGAGCAACAGGGCGGCCAGCCGCAGCCGCGCCAAGTCGCGCAGTTCATCCTTGCCGTGCTCGACGACCCAAGCGAGTTGCACTCTTGCCGTCTTGACATCGCCGGCATCGATCAGCGCCCGCGCCGTTTTCAGTGCAGCCAGCGGCGCATAGGCCGTGCCACCGTACTTGTCGACCAGTTCGCCGCTCGCCGCCTTGATGCGCTGCGAGTCGTTGTTGGCGATTGCCTTCTGCAGACCCGCGAAGACCACCGCTGCCTGCGCTGACTGCTGCCGCTGGTACCAGTTCCAGCCCTGCCAGGCGAGAGCCGCGAGTGCTGCCGCCGTGATGATGCCGCTCACCAGGTTGCCGTACTGCTTCCACCAGGCCTTCAGCTCGGCGATCTGTTCCTGTTCTTCGAGGTCGTAGGTAGCCATCAGGCGTCCTCCCAATCCATTGTTGCATCGATGATCGCGTCGGCGAGGCGGTCCACGCCGATGCGCCGCTGTTCGTTGGGCAGCTCGCCCACCGGACGCAGCGGCTTCAGGCTCGCCTCGCCGGCGCTTGCCTCGTCATCGCCGATGATGACGGCGAAGGCGGCGCCCGATGCGTCGGCCTTCTTCATCTGCGACTTGAACCCGCCGCCGCCGCAATGGAAGAGGACGTCGATGCCGCGATCGCGCAGCGACTCGGCGACCCGCGCCGCCAGCCGCGAGGCCGCGACCCCCTGATGCACGACATAGACATCCACGGGCTGCGAACCGGTGGCGCCGCCCGCCTCGCGAATCAGCGTCGTCAGCCGCTCGACGCCCATGGCAAAACCGCAGGCCGGCGACGGCTTGCCGCCCAGTTGTTCGACCAGCCCGTCGTAGCGACCGCCGGCACAGACTGTCCCCTGCGCGCCGAGACGATCCGTCACCCACTCGAAGACGGTCAGATTGTAGTAGTCGAGGCCGCGCACCAGGCGCGGGTTGATCTCGAAGGGCTGGCCGGCGTCGCGCAGTACCTGTTGCACACTGGCGAAGTGCGCCAGCGATTCATCGCCGAGATGATCGAGCAGCCGCGGCGCGCCGTGAATCAGTTCCTGCAGCGCCGGGTTCTTGCTGTCGAGAATGCGCAGCGGGTTGCTGTGCAGGCGGCGCCGGCTGTCCTCGTCGAGCAGATCGCCATGCCGTTCGAGGTAGGCGATCAGCTCGCCGCGATGGCGTGCGCGCTCCGCCGGCTGGCCGAGTGTGTTGAGCTGCAGCGCGATGCCGTCGAGGCCGAGGTCATCCCACAGGCGGGCGCCCATGAGGATCTGCTCGGCATCGATGTCGGGTCCGGCAAAGCCGAGCGCTTCGACACCGACCTGGTGGAACTGCCGATAGCGCCCCTTCTGCGGTCGCTCGTGGCGGAACATCTGGCCCATGTAGTAGAGCCTCTGCGGCTGCTGCGCCACGAGGTTGTGCTGGATCACCGCCCGCACACAACCCGCCGTGCCTTCCGGGCGCAGCGTCAATTGCTCGCCGTTGAGGCTGTCGACGAAGGAGTACATCTCCTTCTCGACGATGTCGGTCACCTCGCCGATCGCCCGCTTGAAAAGCGGCGTCGGCTCGACGATCGGCAGGCGGATCGGCCGGTAACCGTAGCTGCGCAGCCAGGAACGGACGGTCTCGTCGAAACGGTCCCAGAACTCCGCCTCATCGGGCAGAATGTCGCTCATGCCACGCAGCGACTGGATCCTGTTCGCATTCATCGAGTCGCAGCCTTTCTCGGGTAGGTGCGTGCGACGTAGGCATCGACGATGGCGGTGAACTCCTCGGCGATGTGCTCGCCGCGCAGGGTCACGGTCTTCATCCCATCCTCGAACACCGGCGCCACCGGCGCCTCGCCGGTTCCCGGCAGGCTGATGCCGATGTTCGCGTGCTTGCTTTCCCCCGGCCCGTTGACGACGCAACCCATCACGGCCAGCGTCATGTTCTCGACGCCATCGTGCTCGACCCGCCATTGCGGCATCCGCCGCCGCACATGCTCCTGGATCGACTGCGCCAGTTCCTGGAAGAAGGTGCTGGTCGTCCGCCCGCAGCCGGGACAGGCAACGACCATCGGCGTGAAGGCGCGCAGCCCCATCGTCTGCAGCATCTCCTGCGCGACGATCACCTCCTGCGTCCGCGCTCCGCCGGGCTCGGGGGTCAGCGAGACGCGGATCGTGTCGCCGATCCCCTCCTGCAGCAGGACCGCCATTGCCGCCGTCGACGCGACGATGCCCTTCGAGCCCATGCCGGCTTCGGTCAGCCCCAGATGCAAAGGGTAGTCGCAGCGCCGCGACAACTCGCGATAGATCGCGATCAGATCCTGCACGCCGGAAACCTTGCACGACAGCACGATCCGCTCCCCCGGCATGCCGAGCGCCTCGGCCCGGGCTGCCGATTCGAGCGCCGAGACGACCATTGCCTCGCGCATGACGGCGACTGCGTCCTGCGGCACCGGGCGGCGCGCGTTCTCGTCCATGATGCGCGCCAGCAGATCCTGGTCGAGGCTGCCCCAGTTGACGCCGATGCGCACCGGCTTCTCGTATCGACAGGCGATTTCGATCATCTGCGCGAACTGCTCGTCGCGCTTGCGGCCGTGACCGACGTTGCCCGGATTGATGCGGTACTTGGCCAGCCCCGCGGCACACTCCGGATGGTCGGCGAGCAGCCGATGCCCGTTGTAATGGAAGTCGCCGATCAGCGGCACATCGACCCCCATGCGGCCCAGTTGCTCACGGATCGGGCCGACGGCGGCAGCTGCCTGCGGCGTGTTGACCGTCACCCGCACCAGTTCCGATCCGGCACGTGCCAGCTCGGCACACTGGATCGCCGTGCGGACGATGTCGGCCGTGTCCGTGTTGGTCATCGACTGGACAACCACCGGCGCCGCGCCACCGATCGTCACCTGCCCCACCCGGACCGGCCGCGTCGGCCGCCGCAGGGTGCCCTCGACCGTACCGCTCACCGTCTGCTCACCACTTGCGCCAGCCTCATTCGACCGTCAGCCGCGCCACGTCACCCTTGCTGTGCGGCGCCAGATCGATCACGCGGCCGCGATGGTGCAGCGTCACCTGCGTCGCGTTGCCGATCACCAGCGAAAAGGGTGCCTGGCCACCGACCTCGCGCTGGCTCCCGGCCGGCATCATCCCGGAAACGACCAAATGACCCATGGCATCGCGCACTTCGATCCACGCCGACTGCGCAAACGACAGCCTGAGATCGCCACCGCCAGCGGCTGCCACGGCAGCGGACGGCGATGCTGCCGCCGCCAGAACCGTGGCATTCGGCGGGCTGACGCTGGTCACCGATTCCGCAGGAGCCACACGCGGCGCCGAATCGGCGGCAGTCGGCAGCGCCGGCGCGGGTTGCGCACGCTGCACTTGCGGCGCCACCGACCGGCTCTCGATCATCTCGATCAGCCGCTCCTGCCACTCCTTCAGCGGCGCAAAGAAGTAGACCAGAACCGCCAGCGCCAGCAACAGCAGCCCGCCCACAACAGCCAGGTAATCGCGTCGTTCGGCCCGGCGGCCCGACGGCGATGGCAGGGTGGCGCTGGTTCCGGCAGAAGCGGCGAGTTGCGGCTTCTGCTGCAGGCGGGCGGCATCGAGACCGCGCATCAGTTGCTCGACGTCCAGGTCGAACAGGCGCGCATAGTTGCGGACGAAGCCACGAATCATCGTGTTGCCCGGCAGGAGTTGCCACTCCTCATTCTCCAGGGCGGCCACCTGGCCCTGCCCGAGCTTGAGCGACTGCGCCACCTCGGCCAAGCTCAGTCCGCGCTCCTCGCGCGCTGCGCGCAGTTGTTGCCCGACACCACCGGCAGCCAACGCTGACGGCTCGCCTGCCGTCCCGGTGGCTGCCGGCCGCTCCTCGGGCGGCAGCGGGAGAATGCCCTGCTCGTTCATTCCGATCTTCCCTTCAGCAACTCCTCCGCCTCGGGCGACAGCGGGAACTTTCGTCGCAACTGGCTGGCGTAACGAGCTTCCGCCGGACGGTTGCCGAGAGCCCGCTCGATTCGCACGCCGAGCCACAGCGCCTCGGCGTTGGGGTCGTTGTGGCGCAGCAGTTCGACGAGTTCGTGGCGCGCCCGGTCGACGTCACCCTTGCGGAAGTTGATGCTGGCCAGTTCGAGCAGCGCCGGTGGGTTCCCAGGCAGGATGCGCAGGCTCTGCTCGACATGCGCTTCGGCACTCGCGAGGTCGCCAATCCGGGCATAGCAGCTGCCGGCGTTGAGGTAGGCCTTTTCCGGCGTCTTGTAGAGCGGGTTCCTCATCGCCGCCTGGATATGGCCGAGCCCCTCCTTCTCACGTCCCACCTGACAGAGAAACCAGCCGTAATTGTTGTTGATCTCCGGATCCTTGCCGTCGAGGCTGAGCGCGCGACGAAAATCCTGGTCGGCCAGTTGCAGCTCGCGGATGCGGTACGCTGCCAGTCCGCGCATGGCGTAGGCCGTCGCATAGTCCGGATCGATCAGGATGGCGATGCTCAGCTCCTCGAGCGCGACCGTCAGGTTGCCGGCCTGCAGATACATCGCGCCGAGTTCGGTGTGCAGCTTGGCGCGCGTGCGCGGGTCGCGCGGCTTCGTCGGCTGGCGCGAATCGGCCTCGTCCTCGACGGGCTTCTTCGCCACCGGCGGCGCCGAGCCCGAGGAGCAGGCCGCGAGGGCTAGGCAGACGAGCAGGCCGCACAACACCCGCCTCATGCGCGCGCTTCCTGCGGCAGCAGCTGGACGACGAAGTCGCTGCTGCGCCGCCGCGTCCGGTCGCGCACCTGCCCGGCGAGCTGGCCGCAGGCGGCGGCGATGTCGTCACCACGCGTCCTGCGCGTCGTCGTGACGACGCCGCCGGCGAGCAGGATCTCGGCGAAGCGACGCACCCGCATGGCCGGCGAGCGCCGGTACGGCGAGCCGGGAAAAGGGTTGAAGGGAATCAGGTTGAACTTGCACGGCACCTCGTGCGTCAGCGCCAGCAGTTCGTGCGCCTGCGCATCCGAGTCATTGACGCCATCGATCATGACGTACTCGAAGGTGATGAAATCGCGCGGCGCCCGCTCGAGATAGCGCTGGCAGGCAGCGAGCAGTGCGCGCAGCGGATACTTGCGGTTGATCGGCACGAGTTCGTCACGCAACCCGTCGTTCGGAGCGTGCAGCGAGACCGCCAGCGCCACCGGGCACTCGTCGCGCAGCCGGTCGATGGCCGGCACGAGGCCGGAAGTCGACACGGTGACCCGCCGCCGCGACAGGCCGTAGGCGTTGTCGTCGAGCATCAGGCGCAGCGCGCGCACGGTGTTGTCGAGGTTGGCCAGCGGTTCGCCCATGCCCATCAGGACGACGTTGCTGATCAGCCGCTCACCGTTCGCCGGGCGCTCCGCCCAGCCACCGAGGGCATGCTGTGCCTGCCAGAGCTGGCCGATGATCTCCGCCACCGTCAGGTTGCGGCTGAAACCCTGCTTGCCGGTGGCGCAGAACGAGCAGTCGAGCGCGCAACCGGCCTGCGTCGAGATGCACAGCGTGCCACGCTCCTCCTCGGGGATGAAGACGGCCTCGACGGCGTTGCCGCCGCCAACGTCGAAGAGGAACTTGCGCGTACCGTCGCCGGCCAGCCGGTCGGCGATCACCGGCGGCGGCTGCACGACCGCCAGCCCTGCGAGCTTCTCGCGCAGGCTGCGGGCGATGTCGGTCATCGCCGCGAAGTCCGCCTGGCCGAAACGATGCAGCCAGCGCAGCACCTGCCGCGCGCGAAAAGGCTTCTCGCCCCGGTCGGCGAAGAAGGCCGTCAGCGCGGCGGCATCGAAATCGAGCAGGTTGACCGTCATGGCGACCGACGAGGCAGGTCCGCGAAGACTAGCGACCGGCGTAGACGCTCATTTCCGGGAAGAAGAAGGCGACCTCGACCTTCGCCGTCTCCGGTCCGTCGGAGCCGTGCACGGCGTTGGCGTCGATCGACTCGGCGAAATCGGCGCGAATCGTCCCCGGCTCGGCCTTCTTCGGGTCGGTGGCGCCCATCAGCTCGCGGTTCTTGGCGATCGCGTTCTCGCCCTCGAGCACCTGGATCATGACCGGACCCGAGATCATGAAGTCGACCAGATCCTTGAAGAACGGCCGCTCCTTGTGAACGGCATAGAAGGCGCCGGCCTCCTGCGGTGACAGCCAGGCCATCCTGGCGGCAATCACCTTCAACCCATTGGTTTCGAAACGGGAATAGATCTTGCCGATGACGTTCTTCGCGACGGCGTCGGGCTTGATGATGGAAAGGGTACGTTCGCTGGCCATGGAGCACTCTCCGGATGCGGTGGATGAAGAAGAAAAACGACGCGAAATCATATTGCTAGACGACTAACCTGAGGATTATACCAAGACTCGGGCGCGCGTGCCGGCAGCGACGCAAATTGGACCGCGAATCGATGGCCGGCCGCCACGATCGCCATTCGCCAGAAACGCAAAAAGAGGGCGCGCACAGGTTGCCCCGCGCGCGCCCCGACAGAACAGGCCGCGATATCCGTCGCCGGCTACATCATGCCGAGCGTCTTCGGCAGCCAGAGCGACATGATCGGCACGTAGGTGACGACCACCAGGAAGACCAGCATCGACAGCAGCCACGGCCAGACGGCGATGGTCAGTTCGGTGATGCCCATCTTGGTGATGCCCGAGGCGACGTAGAGGTTGAGCCCGACTGGCGGATGGCACATGCCGACCTCCATGTTGACCACCATCAGGATGCCGAAATGCACCGGGTCGATGCCCAGCTTGATCGCCACCGGGAAGAGGATCGGCGCGAAGATGAGGACGATCGACGATGGCTCCATGAAGTTGCCTGCGAGCAGCAGGATGATGTTCACCGCCAGCAGGAAGGCGATCACCCCCAGGCCGTGACCGAGCATCCAGTCCGCCAGCGTCTGTGGAATGTTCTCGTTGGTCATGATGAACGAGAAGAGGACGGCGTTGGTGATGATGTAGAGCAGCATCGCCGACATGTTCGCCGAGTTGAGCAATACCCTCGGCACGTCCTTCATCGTCAGGTCCTTGTAGACGAAGACGGCGACGAAGAAGGCGTAGACCGCGCTCATCGCCGCCGCCTCGGTCGGCGTGAACATGCCGCTGTAGATGCCGCCCATGACGACGACGATCAGGAACAGGCCCCAGGCCGACTCGCGGAACGACTTCAGCCGCTGCGTGAAGGAGGCCTTCGGCATGCGCGGATAGTCGAACTTCTTCGCCCGATACCAGGTGACGCCCCCCAGCGTCATCGCCAACAGGATGCCCGGGATGACGCCCGCCATGAATAGCGCACCGACCGAGGTGTTGGTCGCCACCGAGTACATGACCATGACGATCGACGGGGGAATCAGGATGCCGAGCGCGCCCGAGGTGGTGATGACCCCGGCGCCGAAGCGGTTCGGGAAGCCGGCCTTGACCATCGCCGGCATCAGGATCGAGCCGATGGCGACGACGGTTGCCGGCGACGAGCCCGAAACCGCTGCGAACAGCGCACAGGCCATCACCCCGGCGAGGCCGAGGCCACCGTACCAGTGGCCGACGACATCGGTCGCGAACTTGATCATCCGTCGCGCGACGCCGCCGTGGGTGAGGAAGTTGCCGGCGAGAATGAAGAACGGAATCGCCATGATCTCGAACTTCTCGATGCCGGTGAACAGCTTCAGCGCCACTGATTCGAGCGGCACCTGGGTGAACATGAAGAGGAAGCTGAGCACCGTCAGGCCGAGCGAAATCGAGATCGGCATGCCGGTCAGCATGAGGACCAGCAGGATGGCAAAGATGATCATCGCGTTCATTGCTTCTTGCCTCCCCGATCGGACTGGTCGTCAGAATGGTGTTTCGGATAGTTCAGATCATGCGGATGCAGGTTGTCCTCGAGGCGGTACGTCTCGGCAACGTCCGGATTCTCCTCGATGCCATCGACGTGGCCATGATCGTGGTGTGGCAGTTCGCCAGTGCGGATGAAGCCCCAGGTCACCTGCAGGAAGCGGAAGCACATCAATGACGAACCGAGCGGGATGGCACTGTAGACGATCCAGGTCGGCCATTCGAGGTCCGGCGTCGTCGGCCCTTCCGGCACGTCGCCGACATCCCAGCCAACCCAGGAATAGAAGGCGTAGTGGAAACCGTTCTCCCAGACGAAGTGCGCCCCCAGGGTGCCGACGATGCCGGTGAACAGCGCTCCGGCGAGCATGCCGAAGATGATGAACTTGCCGCGCGTCTGCTCGCTCATGCGGTTGATCATCACGTCGACGCCGACGTGGATGCCGGTCCGTACGCCGTACGCGGCGCCGAACTTCGCCATCCAGACGAACATGATGATGCACAGTTCCTGCGCCCAGCCGAAATTGAGCGACAAGAGCCAGTCCTGCAGACCGGGAATCGACGTTCCCGAGAGATAGCGATGCACGACCGACAGGAAGATGATCGTCGTTGCCGCCCCCATGAGGAAGGTGATCAGCCACTCCTCGAGGTGGTCCAGTAGTTTCATGGGAAATGACTCCTCCGACTGCCTGCAAAAAGGCCCGCTGGGTCAGGCATCCCAACGGGCCGTTTCCGTCCTCCCGGCCGCGATCAGAACTTGCTTGGATCGAAACCCGTCTCCTTGTACACCGACTGCAGCAGATCCTTGCCGATGCGCGACTCCATCTTGACGTGCACGGGCGCCAGAGCCTTCTTGAAGGCCGTCTTCTCGTCGGCCGTCAGGGTGTATACCTGCGTCTTGCCGCTCTTCTTCACGGCTTCGAGATCCTTGTCGTTCTGCTCCTTGGCGATCTTGTTGGCGTAGATGGTCGATTCCTTCATCGCCTGCTCGAGCTGGCCACGGACGTCAGCCGGCAGACCTTCCCAGAACTTCTTGTTGGCGATCACCGCGTAACCGAGGTAACCGTGGTCGGTCAGCGCGAGATGCTTCTGCACCTCGTACATCTTCTGCGTATAGAGGTTGGAGATCGGGTTCTCGGTGCCATCGACGACGCCGGTCTGCAGCGCCTGATAGACCTCCGAGAAAGCCATCACCTGCGGCAGCGCACTCAGTGCACGGATTTCCTCCTCGAGCACCTTCGACGACTGGATGCGCAATTTCTTGCCCTTCAGGTCGGCCGGGGTCTTGATCGGCGTGTTGGCCGAGAAGGACTTGAAACCGTTGTCCCAGAACGCCAGCCCGACGACCCCCTTCGGCTCGAGCTTCTTGAGCAGGCTCTGGCCAACCGGGCCCTGCGTCACCTTGTGCAGTTCCTCGTAGTTGTCGAAGATGTACGGCAGATCGAAGAGCTCGAATTCCTTGACGCCGAGCGGACCGAACTTGGCCAGCGAGGGGGCGAGCATCTGCACCGCGCCAAGCTGCAGCGCCTCCATCTCTTCCTTGTCCTTGTACAGCGTCGAGTTCGCGTAAACCTCGACCTTGACCTTGCCCTTGGTCAGCTCGGCTGCGCGCTTGGCGAAGTACTCGGCGGCAAGTCCCTTCGGTGTATCGTGTGCGACGACGTGGCTGAACTTGATGACGATCGGCTGCTGGGCGACGGCGGTGAACGGGGTTGCGGCCAGCGTGCAGGCAGCCAGACCGAAGAACAGCTTGGCAAGTCTCATGTTTTCTCCTCCTTGGGAATGATGTCGAATTGGTGACGACCGGTACTGCAGCGGCGACTATCACAGAAAGCCGCGTGCGCGAAAATTGTGGAAATCCGCAATGCGCCGGCGGCGACGGTCGCGCGGCCGTCGCCGGCCGAGGATTGGTGATCGAGGAGTGCTGGCCAGGGACGGGCGGCAAGTGGCGAACTTGGGTAAGATGTCTGGCGATGAAGCAGGTCCACCTACCCTACCAGTACGACCGGCGGCGGCCACCGCCGCTCAGGTGGTCGACCTGGTATCTCTTCGCCCTCAAGCTGGCGACCGGATTGCTGCTGATCCTGCTGATTGCCCTGCTCTGGCTGCTGCATCGCAACGAGATCGACGAGCAGCGCTCGGCGCTGATCGCCGACGTCCTCTGGCTCGAGCAGACGCTGCGCTTCCATCTCGAGGGGAACGCCGAGCAGTTCCAGCAACTGGCACTCGACTTGACACGTGCGCAAAGACCCGCGGAACTGTTCGACCTGCGTGCCCGCCACCTGCTGCGCAACAGCCCCGAATTGCGCCAGGTGCTGTGGCTCGATGCGACGGCGAAGGTGCTGCACGGCATGCCGACGCTGACGCTGCCGCGGGTCATCGACGAGGCCTTTGGCGACAATCCGGTCAGCCGCTCGCTCGAACTCGCGCGACTCGGCAAGCCGATCTACAGCGACGCCTTCCGCACCATCGAGGCCGCGCAGTTCGAGGTCTATGTGCCGATCTTCGCTGACGGCGCGTACCGCGGCGCGCTGCTCGCAGTGTATTCGCTGAACGGGCTGCTCAAGCACCAGATCCCGTGGTGGTTTGCCGAGAGGTATCAGGTGCGGGCGGTCGACGGCAACGGCAGCCTGCTGGCGAGCAAGTCGCGCATCGACGCCTCGCCGACGACGCTGACCCACCCGATCAGCCTCGATCCGCCGGGCTACGGCGTGACGCTGCAGGTGACCGCGTACCGCAGCCCGGGCAACCTGGCGCAGACGCTGATCGCGACCCTGGTGATCATCCTCGCCGCGGCGGTCTTCTGGAGCCTGTGGGCCGTACGCGGGCTGGTCCAACGGCGCGTTTCGGCGGAACAGGCGCTGCGCTCGGAGTACGCCTTCCGCAAGGCAATGGAGGATTCGCTGATGGTCGGCATGCGCGCCCGCGACCTGGAGGGTCGCGTCACCTATGCCAACCCCTCGTTCCTGCGCATGGTCGGCTTCAGTGCCGAGGAGCTGATCGGCAGGGCGCCACCGATGCCCTACTGGGCGCCCGAGGAGATGGAGCGGACCCTGCAGGTGCACAACCACATCCTGCAGGGCAACGCACCGCACGAGGGCTTCGAGATCCGACTGATGCGCAAGGATGGCAGCCGCTTCGATGCGCTCATCTACGAAGCGCCGCTGATCGATGCCGACGGCCGGCAGACTGGCTGGATGGGGTCGATCATCGACGTCACGGCGCGCAAGCAGGCCGAGGAGGTTGCCCGCCAGCAGCAGGAGAAGCTGCAGGTGACCGCCCGCCTGGTGACCATGGGCGAGATGGCCTCGACTCTGGCGCACGAACTCAACCAGCCGCTGGCGGCGATCACCAGCTACAACGCCGGCTGCCTGAACAAACTCGACTCCGGCAACTTCAACCCGCTGCAGATCCGGGAAGCGCTCGGCAAGCTGGCGGTGCAGGCGCAACGCGCCGGCCAGATCATCCGCCGCGTGCACGATTTCGTCCGCAAGAGCGAGCCGAAGCTCACGCCCTGCGATCTCGCCGAGGTGATCGACGACAGCGTCGGCTTCATCGAGGCGGCGGCGAGGAATCGCGGCGTCCGCATCGTGCGCGAAATCCAGGGCATGCGGCCGGAGTTGCTGGCCGACCCGGTGATGCTCGAGCAGGTGCTGCTCAACCTCATGCGCAACGGCATCGAGGCGATGGCCGGCTTGCCGGCCGAGCGCCGACGGCTGACGGTGAGGCTCGGGCAGGTCGACGCGCAGATGGAAATCCGCGTCATCGACCGTGGCCCCGGCATCCCACCGGAAGCGCTCGAGAAACTCTTCACGCCGCTCTTCTCGACCAAGGCCGACGGCATGGGAATGGGCCTGAACATCTGCCGCTCGATCATCGAGTTCCACCACGGCCGCCTGTGGGTCGAAGCCAACCCGGAAGGCGGTTCGGTCTTCGTCATCACCCTGCCGATCCATCGCCAATGACGCCCTGTGCCCACCTGATCGACGACGACGACGCGATCCGCGACTCGCTCGCCTGGCTGCTCGAGTCCTGCGGCGTCGCCTGCCGGAGTTATCCGTCAGCCGAGGACTTCCTCGCCGAGTGGCTGCCCTCATGCACCGGCTGCATCCTGCTCGACATCCGCATGGGCGGCATGAGCGGACCCGAACTGTTCGACGTTCTCTGCGAGCGTGGCTGCCGCATGCCGGTGATCTTCCTGACCGGCCACGGTGACGTGCCGATGGCGGTCGCGGCACTGAAGAAGGGCGCCTTCGACTTCGTCGAAAAGCCGTTCAACGACAACGAACTGGTCGACCGGGTCGTCGAGGCGCTGAAACTCGATGCGAACCAGCGCCTCGCCGCCGCCGACGCCGACTCGCTCAGTGCGCGCCTGAGCAGCCTGACGACGCGCGAGCGCGAGGTCATGGAACTGGTTCTCGCCGGCAAGCTGAACAAGCTGATCGCCGACGAACTGCAGATCAGCATGCGCACCGTCGAGGTACACCGCGCCAATCTCTTCGACAAGATGGGCGTGCGCACCGCCGTCGAACTGGCGCAACTGCTCGCCGGCAAGCGCTGAGGACGAGCGCCCGCGCCAGCGCCGCAACGCGGCGCGTGCGGCGATCCGATGGCAGGGACTTCAGCGGCCGAGGAAACGCGGCTTGCGTTTCTCGGCGAAGGCGGCCAGCCCCTCCTGGTAATCGTGGCTGTCGTAGACCTCGCGCCGCAACCCCTGAATCCTTTCGAAGAGCTCCGGAGTGACCGAACGCGCGCTCGAGAGGAGGCGAAGCTCCTCCTTCATGACGGCAATGCTGAGGGGCGAATTGGCGACGATCTGTTCCGCCAGCTGGTAGACGAAGGCTTCGATCTCCTCCGTCGGCCGCACGTAGTTCACCACACCGAGGTTCAGCGCCTGCGCCACCGGGATCGGCTGCGCGGTGAACAGCATCTCCTTCGCCACCGGCAGCGGGATCATGTTCAAAACGGTCAGCAGCCCCCCGAGGTTGTACGGAACGCCGAGCTTCGCCGGCGTGATGGCGAAGGTGGCCTCAGGCGTCGCCACGATGAGGTCGCAGGCCATCGCCACCTCGCAGGCACCGCCCCAGACGCCGCCCTCGATGAGGGCCAGCACCGGCGCCGGGTATTCCTGGATCGCCCGGATGAGAACCCGCAGGGGGTCGCTCCAGCCGAGGGGATCGCGGCCGCCGGCCGGCAACTCGCTGACATCGTGCCCGGCCGACCAGACCTTGCTGCCGGCGGGAGCGCGCAGCACGATGGCGCGCATCGCCTGCTCACGAAAAGCGCCGAGCGCCGTCGTGATCTCGCTGATCAGCGCCTCGCTCAGCGCGTTGCGGCGCGCTGCGTGGTTCATCACGATCGTGCCGACCGCATCCCGCGTTTCCGTAATGATCAGTGCCACAGAATCCCCCATCGCCCGCCGAGCAGGCCAAGACTACGACAACTCCACCTGGGCGCCAAGCTCGACGACCCGGTTTGGCGGGATCTTGAAGAAGGCGGTCGCCGTGTCGGCATTGCGGAACATCCAGGTGAACAGGACCTGCCGCCAGTATGCCATCCGCGCACGCCCGGAAATCGGCATGGTGACGACGGTCTCGCGCCCCAGGAAGAACGAGGTCTCCATCATCTCGAACGGCAGTCCCATCGTGCTGCATCGTTCGAGCACCCGTGGCACATCGGGATCGTCCTTGAAGCCATAACGAACGAATACCCGGTAGAAACCAGCCGGCAGCGACTCGATGCGGATGTTCTCGTCTTCGACGTGCGGCACGTCCTCGGTCACCACGTTGAGCAGCACGACCCGCTCGTGCAGGACCCTGTTGTGGTAGAGGTTGTGCAGCAGAGCCCGCGGTACGCCGTTGGGCTCGGCGGTCATGAACACGCCGGTGCCCTCGACGCGATGCGGTCCGCCCGCTGCCAGGCTGTCGATGAAGGGTTCGAGCGGCACCGAATCCCTCTGCAGTCTTTCGTACAAGAGCTTGCGACCGAGCCGCCAGGTCGACAGCAGCGTGAACACTGTGCAGCCCAGCGCAAGCGGGAACCAGCCACCATCGAGAATCTTGATCACATTCGCCGAAAAGAAGGCGAAATCGACGACGACGAAGAAGGCGAGAAAGAGAATGGCACGGCCCAAGCCCCATTGCCACAACGCACGCACGACGACGAAGGCAAGGATGGTATCGATCATCATCGTCAGGGTGACGGCGATGCCGTAGGCAGCCGCCAGGTTGGACGAGGAGCGGAAACCGAGGACGACGATGATCACCGTCAACAGGAGCAGCCAGTTGATGTTCGGTACGTAGATCTGGCCCTTCTCCCGTTCAGAGGTGAACTTCACCTGGATGCGTGGACAATAGCCGAGCTGCATCGCCTGGCTGGTGAGCGAAAAAGCGCCCGAGATCACCGCCTGCGAGGCAATGACGGTTGCCGCCGTGGCCAGGATGACCAGCGGGATGAGCAGCAGTTCATCGGGGACAAGCAGAAAGAAGGGGCTCTCGACCGCCTGCGGGTCGGCGAGGATCAGAGCGCCCTGGCCGAGATAGTTGAGGTAGAGCAGCGGAAAGACGAAGGCGAACCAGGCCCACTTGATCGCCCGTCGCCCGAAATGCCCCATGTCGGCATACAGCGCTTCGCCGCCGGTGATCGCCAGGACGACCGAGCCGAGCGCCAGGAAGGCCATGCCGGCGTGCGCGACGCAGAAGGACAGCGCATACGCGGGATTGATTGCGACCAACACCGCCGGATGCTGTACCACATTCCACAGACCAAGTGCGCCAAGCGTCGCGAACCAGAACATCATGAGCGGCCCGAACAGCGCACCGACAGCCGCCGTGCCATGGCGTTGAAAGAAGAACAGCAGCAGCAGGATGGCAATCGTGATCGGCAGGATGTAGGGATCGAGCAGCGGCGTCGCCACACCCAGCCCCTCGACTGCCGACAGCACGGACATCGCCGGCGTGATCACCGCATCGCCGTAGAACAGCGCGGCGCCGAAGATCCCCAGCGCCGAGACGAGCCAGAGGACCCGCGGTCCGGCGTTGGCCGTGCGCAGCGCCAGCGCCGTCAACGCCATGATGCCGCCCTCGCCCTTGTTGTCGGCACGCATGATGAACAGCACGTACTTCAGCGACACGGTGATCGTCAGCGCCCAGAAGACCAGCGAGAGGATGCCGAGCACATTGGCTTCGGTGACCGCCAGCGGGTGGTGGCCGCCAAACACCTCCTTCATCGTGTACAGCGGACTGGTACCGATGTCGCCGAAGACGACACCCATCGCCGCCAAGGCCGTCGTCGCCAGTCCACTATGCTCGCCGTGCGCGGTCGCCGCAGTCATGTGCCCTCCGAAGAAGAGGAAGAAGAAGAACACGAGTCGCGCTCGCATCCCCGGAGTGTCCGGCCGACGCCGCAGGCGGCGTCGGCCAGCCGCAGGAGCCGCAGTATCCCGACATCCTGGGGCATATTTGTGCATCGCACCAACCGGGGCGATTGTACTGCGCCCGCAACGGGCCAACAACGCTTTCGGGTTGGCGCGTGATGCGCCGCCTGCACCGTGCCGACGCGCGTGCCGACCCGCTTGCGCCCGCGGGCCCGGCCATCGTTCGCTCGACCCACCTCAGGCGGCTGCGGGCGGCGACTCCAGACCCGGCTCGATTCGCGGCTGTGCGCCGCTCTCCAGTGCGATCACGACGCCGGCTTCGCCGCCCGCACAGGCGAATGCCGCATCGACGCCGAGGCCTGCCACCCAGGCGACGCGTTCGCCACAGCACAGCAACGGCAGGCGGTCGCGTTCCCATGGCGGTACCCCAGCCTCCTGGAAGAGCTTGCGCAGGGGGCGACGCGGCCGCCGCGGGTCAGGCTGCAATGTCTCGCCGCCGCTCCTCGTCCGCAGGCAGACGGCAGCGTCGGCGAGGAGCCGGCGACTGATGCCGCGGCCAGTCGCCGCAGCGAAGTTCAGCCGGTCGGCGCCCCAGGCGAGTTGCGCCTCGCCGTGCCATGCCAGCGGTACGACAGGGATCGGTGGCCGCTGGCGAACGACGTGGATCTCGTCGCGATAGACGTGGAGCGCGCCGTCGACGGTGCCGACGCAGGTGGCCGATGCCGCGTCGGCACTCGCCAGTTGCCGCAGCGCCTCGTCGAGCCAGCGCGTCTCCGGCGCCCGCATGCCTGCGCGATGCAACTCGTGCCGCAGCAGATTGCGCGCTCGCGCCTCGCTCAAGAGATTGAAGCGCCGCAGATCGATCCGGCCATGCGCGCCAACGACCAGCAAGCGGTCGATCGCGGCGAGTTCGTCGAGCAGTTGCGCGGCCTCGGCGAAGTGGCCGGCGGCCCGCGCCAGCGCCTGTGCGGCTGCTGGAAACTGCTGCGCGATGCACGGCAGGACGGCGTGCCGCAGGTGATTGCGGCGCAGACGAAGGTCGGCGTTGCTCTCGTCCTCGACCCAGGACAGCGCCTGCTCGCCCGCGTAAGCGGCGATCGTCGCCCGCGACACGCCGAGCAGCGGCCGGATCAGCCGCGGACCGGCAGCCTGGCTTCTCTCGTCGGGCATGCCGGCGGCGCCGCGCACGCCGGCGCCGCGCAGGAGCCGGAAGAGTACGGTCTCCGCCTGGTCGTCGCGATGCTGGGCGAGCGCCAGCCAGTCCGCCTCGCAGCGCGCGAAGACGGCCTGTCGCTGCCGCCGCGCCGCCGCTTCGATCCCTTCGCCACTGTCCGGGGGCACCTGCACGCGCCCGATCGCCAGCGCCACGTCGAGCCGCCGGCAGAACTCCTGGCAGAACTCCACCCACGCGTCGGCATGCGGGCTCAGGCCGTGATGGACATGCAGCGCCGAAAGTTCGCAGTCCAGCCCGGCGGCGCGCAGCCGGCTCAGGGCGTGCAGCAGGACGACCGAGTCGAGACCACCGGAAAGCGCGACGCAGAGGCGGCGGCCGTGCGTCAGCCGCGGTGCGATGAAACGCCCGAGAATCGCCGCCAGGGTGGGTTCGACCGTCGCGGCCCTCGGTCCCGACGGAGCCGCTCCGCGCGTGCCGCGACCGCTCGACAAGCTTGCCGGATCCCCGCCGCAATCGGGCTCAGCCGGGCTGCAGTTCCCTGACCGCCCCGTACGAGAGGAGACGGTCGAGGCGTTGCTGCAGGAGCTCTGCCAAGGGGACCTCCCGGAGTTGCTGCAACGAGGCGCGCAGCGCCTGCCGCAGATTCTCCGCCATCGCGGCGTGGTCACGGTGCGCGCCGCCGACGGGTTCGGGGACGATGCGGTCGACCAGCCCGAGCGACTGCAGCCGCTGCGCGGTGATGCCCATGATCTCGGCGGCCTCGCTCGCCTTCTCGGCGCTCTTCCAGAGAATCGACGCGCAACCCTCCGGCGAGATCACCGAGTAGGTCGCATACTGCAGCATCTGCAGGACGTCGCCGACTCCGATCGCCAGCGCGCCGCCCGAACCGCCTTCACCAATCACCGTGACGACGATCGGCACCTGCAGTTCGGCCATCACGTACAGGTTGCGCCCGATGGCCTCCGACTGGCCGCGCTCTTCGGCATCGATGCCGGGATAGGCGCCGGGCGTGTCGATGAAGGTCAGCACCGGAATGCCGAACTTCTCGGCCAGCCGCATCAGGCGCAACGCCTTGCGGTAGCCTTCCGGCCGCGGCATGCCGAAGTTGCGGAACAGTTTCTCCTTGGTGTCCCGGCCCTTCTGGTGGCCGATGACCATCACCGATTCGCCGTCGAGCCGCGCCAGCCCGCCGACGATCGCACGATCGTCGGCAAAGGCGCGGTCGCCGTGCAGCTCCTCGAAGTCGCTGAAGATCAGGTTGAGGTAGTCCAGCGTGTACGGCCGTTGCGCATGCCGCGCGACCTGGCAGACCTGCCACGGCGTCAGGCGGGAATAGATGTCACGGGTGAGCAGCCGGCTCTTCTCTTCGAGTCCGTCGATCTCTTCGGAAATGTCGACCGCCGACTTCTCCTGTGCGGAGCGCAGCGCTTCGATCTTGCTCTCCAGGTCGGCAACCGGTTGTTCGAAATCGAGAAAGCTGGTTTTCATCGGGCCCGTCCGGAGCGGCGCGCAGGTAGGTTGTGAGGGCTGCGATTGTAACCCGAAAAGCGGCAGTCTCGCCGCCGCCCCACACCCTGATGCACAACGCGAGCGACCTGGGCGCCACCGCGCTTGACGGCATTCCGGCGGCCAAACCGATCACTCCTGCATCGCCAGGAGCTCCCTGTCGGCATAGCCGAGGCGGAAAGCGAGCACGCGCGCCACCCCCTCGATGAGCTGGAAGGCGAGTCGCCGGTGTTGTTCACGCAGGATCTCGAAATCCTCACGGCGCAGGACGTAGACTTCGCTGTCCTCGGTGGCGGTGGCATCGGTGCTGAAACGCGCGGCGTGCGTGATGAACGACATGCCACCGACGAAATCGCCACGACCATAGGTCAGGCGATGTCGGCTGAGGCTGGTGCCCGGGACAGGTACCGAGATGCGCACGGCGCCCTTGCGGATGAGAAAGAGCTGGTCGGCGGCGTCGCCGATCGAGAACAGCCTCTCGTCGCGCGGCACCACACGCCGTTCGAGACGTTCGACCAGATCGACGAGCGCGTCCTCCTTGACGTCCCTGAAGATTTCCATCTCCCAGACCTCCAGCGGCGGCAGTTCGGCGCTGCGCTGGGCGGTCTCGCCGAGCACCTGGTCCTCGATCCACTCGACGGCGTCGTCCATCTCCTGGAAGACCTTGACCTGCGGGTTGTCATTGGTGAGATCCATCTGCGCGAACAGCTCGGCGATGTTGCGTCCGTTCGGCAGGGTGTGTGTCAGGCTGCTGAAGAGGAGGAAGGCGCCGCGTTCGCTCAGCGAGTCGCGAATCTGGCTCAACAGGTGCACGGCGGTGACGTCGACCGACTGCACGCGACGCATGTCGAGCAGCACATACTGGCGTTTTCCGAGCTCCGGTTCGAGCGCGCTGAACAACTGGTCCTTGGTGCCGAAGAACAGACTGCCCTGCAGTTCGAGCATGATCGTCTGCTCGCCACGCCGCTCGAGCAGATCCATTTCGTGCCCGAGACGCACGCGCTTCGAAAAGCGGTTGCCGCCATCGACCTTGTTGCGGATGATCGTGCTGCCGAGTTGCTCGCGGATGAAGAGGAACATCGCCAGCGCGATGCCGACCGCCGAGGCGGCGATCAGGCTGTAGGCCAGGGCGACGATGACGACGACGACGATCACCACGAAATCGAGCATCGTCCACGGCGACTGCAGCAGGTGCAGGCTGTGGCGGTCGATCATGCGCACGCCGACGACGAGCAGGATGCCAGCCAGCGCCGCCACCGGGATCCAGGCGATGAACGCGCCAAGCGCAAGGAAGGCGACCAGCGCCAGCACCCCCTCGATGATTCCCGAGACGCGCGTCTGCCCGCCGCTCGCCAGGTTGACCAGCGTCGCGCCCATCTGGCCCGCTCCCGGCATGCCGCCGGCGCACGCCGAGACGACGTTCGCCGCTCCCTGCGCCACGAGTTCACGGTTGGAATCATGCCGGCTGCGTGTCAGCGCATCGAGCACGACCGCCGTCTTCAGCGTGTCGATCGACAGCAGGACCGCGAGCGTCAGCGCGGTGCCCATCAGGTTGCCGATCTGGCTCAGCTTGAGTTCGCCGATGTCACGCCAGCGACCGGTGATCGCATCGAGCATGCTCGAAGCCGAACCGCCCAGCGGACCAATGATCATCTTGTTGCCCTCGAGCACGAGCAGCGACTCGTCGACGAAGTGCGCCAGCCCGAAATAGGTCGCGATGCCGGCGAGCAGGCCGAGGATCGCTGCCGGTACGGCACGCGTCAGCACGGGCGCGCCGACCATCACCAGTGCCGTGACGCCGCCGATCAGGGCGCTCTGCCATTGCCAGCTGTCGGGCGAGATCAGCGTCCGCCACAGCGGAACATTGCCGAAGACACCAAGGAACTTCGGGATCTGGCTGCCGATGATGATCAGGCCGACGCCGGTCAGGTAGCCGCTGACCACCGGAAAGGGGATGTACTTGATCAGGCTGCCGATCCCCATGAAGCCCAGAAGGAGCTGGATCACTCCCGCCACCAGTCCGAGCGCGGTGAGCATGAGGACGATGAACACGGGATCGACGTCCTGCCGCACGAGTTCGATGGCGAACGCTGAAAGCACCGCCGCCGCGGGCGCACAGGGCGCGGTGATCAGGCGGTTGGTGCCGCCGAGGGCCGGTGCGACGAGACCGAGGGCGGTCGCGCCGAGAATTCCGGCGAGCGCGCCCAGGCCGGCGTAAGCGGGGCCGATCGAGGCGTAGATGGTGACGCCGAAAGCGATCGCCGACGGCAACGCGACCAGCATCGCCGCCAGTCCGCCCCAGAAATCGCCGACCAGCTTGTCATTCTTGACCGTCATCGCCAGTTCCATGGCTCCGCCTCCCAAGCAGTATGCCGCGTCGCAAAAACGCCGTTGCCGCCTTCCCCTTGGCGGGGGAAACAGCGCAATTCCCGACAAGAACTCTCAGGAATGACGGATCCTAACACGCCAGACGCGGCTCTAGCCCGCTGGCGCGCACGAAACACGCGTCATGTTGGACTTCTGCACATCTTTCGTGCGCCGAAGCCCGCCTTGGTGGGATCCTGGCCGGTTGCGGCGATTGACCGAACCGGCGAACGAGGGCTGCTGTAATATGGTCTCAACGAGGTCAATCAGGGGAAACGGCAGGTGGCAGACATCTTTCTCAGCTATGCGACCGAGGACCGCGAGACGGCCGCGGCGGTGGCCGGTCGGTTCGAGGCGCTCGGATTCAGCGTCTGGTGGGACCGGAAGATCCCGGCCGGAATGACCTGGCGGCAGGTGATCGAGTCGGCGTTGAACGACATGGGCTGCATGGTCGTTCTCTGGTCGGGGAGTTCGCTCGCCAGCACCTGGGTCAGCGAGGAAGCCGAAGAAGCACGCATGCGCGGCAAGCTGGTACCTGCACTGATCGAGGCCGTCCTGCCACCGCTCGGTTTTCGCGGCATCCAGGCCGCCGACCTGATCGATTGGGATGGCTCCGGCGAAGCAGCCGGCTTCCGCCACTTGCTGGCCGGCGTCGAGGGTTTCCTCCCAGGCCGGAGCGCTGCCGGCAGGCCGGTCGTCCCGGCTGCCGACACCCGCGTCTCCGCTGGCCGCCGCAGGGGACGCTGGATGGCCGGCGCCGGCGCTTGCCTGTTGCTCGTGCTGACTGCCGGCACGTGGTTCTGGTACGGGCAGCATGAACCGCCAGCGGCATCGGCGACACGAAGCGACGGCGTGCAAGGGCCGGCTGCCGCCGCCCCGACAGCGGCCGGCAAGCCGTCACTGGCGACGGCAGCGACCCGATCGCAGCCCGGAGAGGGCGGCGTGGCAAGCACCAGCGCGCCAAAGCCGGAGCAGCCCGGGCCAGTCGCCAGCACGAGCACCGCCGGTCGCGGCAGCCCGGAAGATGCAGCGCCTGCGGCCAGCACCACGCCGGCACGCGACGGCAAAGCCGCAACGACGGCGTCGGTGCGCCCGGGTGCGACGGCTGCGACTGGCAACGAGGCGAATCCGGGCCTTGATCCACCGCCGCCCCGACCCAGGGAGACGACGATCCTCACCAGCGCCCCCGCCAGCGCCGGCAGACCCGCACGACCGGCGGCCGAGCCCGGGGCGCGCCCTGCCCGCGCTGGCCGCTGCACTGACCTCCTCGAGCGCCAGAGCCTTGGCGACGCCCTGAGCGCCGACGAACGGGCCTACTTTCAAAAGGAATGCAGACGATGAACCGATCCGACCCGTGCCATCGCCGGTGGCGACTCGAGCGCTGGCTGCTGCTCGCAGCCGCCAGCCTGGCACTGCTCGCCTGCCAGGGGCCAGCGCCGCGCGACTTGGCGCAGCCGGCGCCGACGCCCACGGCGCCGGCGCCGATCGCCTTCGACGACGCCATTCTCAAGGCTGCCAACGAGTTGTTGAGCAAGACGCAACTGCCGCCGGCCGGCAGCCGGCGGCAGGCGCTGCTGATCGACCCGCTGGTGGACGGGGTCACCGGTAGCCAGTCGCTCGCCACCCGCTCGATGGAACAGCGGATCGTCGAACTCGTGCGCCGCGACTACCCGCAGCTGGAAGTGCAGGCCTTCACTGGCAGCAACCTCGCCGGGCAGCCCCTGGTGCTTGTCGGCACCTTGACGCCGATCAACAACCTTGCCGGCCAGCCGAGCGGCGAACGCGATGCATTCCGCATCTGCCTCGCGCTCGCCGACCTCAAGGACGGCAAGGTCATCGGCAAGGGCGTCGCCCGTGCCCGCCCGGACGGCGTACCGACGACGCCACTGCCCTTCGACGCCGACAGCCCCGCCTGGACGCGGGACGCAGCCACCGACGGCTACATCAGGACCTGCCAGGGCAGCAAGGCGGGCGACCCGATCAATCCGGTCTATGCCGCACGAATCATGGCCGCGGCCCTGCTCAACGACGCCAGCAACGCCTACAACCGCCGCCGCTACCACGAATCGCTCGAGCTCTATCGACGTGCGCTCGACACCGCCGGCGGAGATCAGCTGCGCGCGCACAACGGCGCCTATCTGTCGGCCTGGAAACTGAAACGGCGTGACGAGGCGACGCAGGCCTTTGCCCGTCTGGTCGACTATGGTCTCGCCAATCGCCAGCTCGCCCTCAAATTCCTCTTTCGCCCCGGGTCGACCCAGTTCATCGCCGATGCGCAGATCAGCGGCCCGTACCCCCTCTGGCTCGATCAGATCGCACGGCGCAGCTTCCAGAGCAGGGCCTGCCTCGAGATCGTCGGCCACACCAGCCGCAGCGGCCCCGAGCCGATCAACCAACGGCTGTCGGTCCTGCGGGCGCAGGCGATCAAGGACCGTCTCGACGGCGCCGAGCCGCGGCTCATCAAACGCACGCTGGCGAGCGGCGTCGGTTCACGCGAGAACCTCGTCGGCAGCGGCAGCGACGATGCCAGCGACGCACTCGACCGTCGGGTCGAGTTTCGCGTGCTCGACTGCTGACGCCACCCCTGCGCGCGGCGCCCGGCCGGGCGTCGCTTGCAGGGGTCGGCGTGCCCTCAGAAGCGGCGTCGTCCGCGCCGGGTCAGCAGCAGCGCGCCAATGCCGAGGAAGCCGAGGAACAGCGACGCGGGCTCGGGAACGCGCTCGGGGAAAGCACGGATCTCGCCGCCGGGGAAGGCGCTGGTGTGGATGTTGAAGTACGCGGTACCGGCGTCGAGGCCGGCAAACAGGGCAGTGCGCGCGCCGGCAACGGTCCCGCCGCCAAAGTTGTTGATGAACGCGCTGGTAAAGCTGCTCGCCAGGTCAAGGTCGATGACCGCCGAGTAGGAATCCGCCGACACCCCCGCCGGAAAGCCTGGCAGCGTGCCCGGCGTCACTGCCACGCCAATCGTTCCGGTACCGGCAGCCGCCGTGCAGCAATGGATGTGGGCGACCGTCGTGAGCCCCGAAAGACCGCCGAAGCCGGCGTAGATCGACAGGTCGTTGGTCGAATCATCGAACTTCAGCTTGACGATGCCCGACCCCTGGGCGCCCGTGACTTCGGGGGCCAGATTCCCCGCGTAAGTGTAGATCGTGGCCGACGCCAGTGTGGAAGTCAGGCTCAGAGTTGCCGCCAGAAGACAGGATTGCCATGAACTTGTGCGCATCGGGAAGTTTCCTCCATCAGGCTCGTTGTCGGTACCCGCATGGCGTGCCGCGCGGCTCGCCACGTGCCAGGGTCGCGCAGCCAATCGATGAAGACAGAGCGCATCCGCGCGCTCGTCCCGAAGCCCGACCCCTCACGGGATCAAGCAAGAATTGAACCATCAGTTGCAAGCCATTGTTTGGATGAGCAGCCGCTCTGCCGGCGCAAGCCGACTGTAAAAAAATCCGACAAAAATACTTGGGCAATAGTCGACCCAATCGAATGGGCGCTCGTGGCCGCCCACCGCGGCGTCCGTTCTCTGCTCGCTCACGGCTGCTCGTTCAGCCAGCGCCCGAGAATCTGCCGCAAGGCCGTCGCCTCGAACGGCTTCGCGAGATAGTCGTCCATTCCCGCCTGCAGACACTCGTCGCGGTAGCCCGCCATGGCGTGCGCCGTCAGCGCGACGACCGGCGTGCGTTGGCTGCCGCGTCGCTGTTCCCGCTCACGAATCCGGCGTGTTGCCTCGAAGCCGTCCATTGCTGGCATCTGGCAATCCATCAGGACCAAGTCGAACGGCTGGCGCGCGTGCTCGGCCACTGCCCGCTCGCCGTCCGGCACGAGCACGAGCACGACGTCGACTCCGAAGTGCATCAGTGTCGCCCGCGTCACCTCGGCATTGACCGGATCATCCTCGGCGACGAGAACCCGGCGACCAGCGAAAGAACTGGCGATCATCCGACCTTCAGCTTCCGCTGGCTCTGGCGCGGTGGTCAGGCGGACCCGGAACCAGAAGCACGAACCCTGGCCGGGCGCACTGTTCACTCCGATGTCGCCGCCCATCAGGCGCACCAGCTCACGCGCGATCGACAATCCGAGCCCCGTGCCACCGAAGCGCCGGGTCGTGCCCTGCTCGGCCTGCGCGAAGGCATCGAAGATCTGCGCCTGCTTCTCCGCCGGGATGCCGATGCCGCTATCGCGGACAGCGAAATACAGGGCACCGTCCGCCTCGCGACGGGCATCGACGTCGATCGTCCCATCGTGAGTGAATCCTGGACGACGCCAACCAGCCGGATGATGCGACCGCCGGCATCCGTCCGCATCACCTCGGCCCGCACCTCGACCGTCCGTTCCGCCCCATCCGGACGCACGATTCGATGTTCGAGCCGCTGCGGTAGCGAAGTTGCCAGGAGCTGCGCCACAGCCGTCGCCAGCTGCGGCCGGTCTTCGGCATGCGTTGCGGCGACGTAGTCGGCGGCGAAGTACGGAGTGAAGCAGCGCGGCTCGAGCCCGCAGATCCGATAGACCTCGTCGCTCCACTCCATGCGGTCGGTCTCCAGGTCGAATTCCCAGTTGCCGACATGCGCCATCGCCTGCGCCTCGGCGAGCTTCTGCTGGCTGTGCTCGAGAGCGAGCAGAGCGCGCTTGCGTTCGCTGTCGTCGATTCCGAAGATGTAGGCACCCTGCACCGAGCCGTCATCGGCCCGATCGGGCAGCAGGTACATGCGGTCGTAGCGAGTGCCGTCATCGGTCGTCGGCAGGGCAACATCGTACTCGACCGCCTCTCCCCGCCAGACCTGCTGCAGATGGGGCAAAATCCCCCGGTAGACCTCGTCGCCCGGCAGTTCCGGCATGGCCATGCCGCCGACGCTTTCCGCCGTGCGCCGGAAGCGCTCGGCGTAGCGCCGGTTCACGAACGAATAGCGCGGCACGCTCCCGCTGCAGTCGGCGTGCGCGATCGCCGCCGGCATGCCATTGACGATGCGCTGCAGGCGCTGCTCGCCATGCCGGATGCTGGCCTGGGCCTCAGCGCGCGCGCGCAGGACCAGGCGGGCTGCCATGGCGACGACAGCCAGCGAGGACAGCTGGCCGATGAACGCCAGAAGTGCGGCTTCCTCGGCGGGGACCACACTCGCCGGCAACAGGTCTCGTCCGGTTGCCCAGTAGAGCCCGGTCAGCAGCGCGACGTCGATGGCGAAGGCGACGAGCAGCACGCGCGCCCGTCCGAAGGTGCCCACCGTCGCCAGCAGCGCGATCAGCCACGGGGTCGCGGCCGACAGCACGCCGCCGCTGGCGAAGGCCCAGACGGCCACATAAGCGCTACCCAGCACATTGGTCACCAGGAGGACTTCCGTCGGTCGCGAGACGTAACGGATGGCGATTGCCGCACCGACCGGCGTCATGATGGCGACGGCGAACAGCCCCAGCTCGAGCGTGCTCGGACGGCTGCGCAGGCCAATGAATACGAGGAGCAGCAGCGACACCACCGCCGAGATGGTCAGCAGCGAACCGGCGACCACTCGCGCCCGTGCCGCGACGCGGGCGTCGGCAGCGGGCGGCACGAACCAGTCGATGACGCCTCGCCCGCTCACGTCGCGACCGCCACCTGTCGCTGGCGCGGCGTCCACTGCCGCGGAACACCCGCAATGGCGGCGCGGTACGGGAGGAAGATGGGCATGCGCGCGAGTATAGGTGTGCGCATCGGAGAGGGTCAAGCCATCGACGGGGCTCGGCCAGCAAGCAGGGGCAAAGCTTCACAGCGGCTGCCGAGTACCGTAAAGTCGAACCCGCAGCGACCGACGAAGAGCCTTGCAAAGGGGGGCACTCACCATCTTTGTCCGCGCACCGACCCAAAACAGGAGAAGAAGATGGCCGAAGACCCGACGATCGACAAGGATCTGCCGCTGCGCGAGGACATCCGTTGCCTCGGGCGCATCCTTGGTGACACGCTGCGCGCGCAGGAGGGCGAGGCGAGCTTCGAACTCGTCGAGCGCATCCGCGTCAGCGCCATCCGCTTCCATCGTGACGATGACAACAACGCGCGTCAGGAGCTGACGGCCATTCTCGACAACCTGTCGCGGCAGCAGACACAGACGATCGTCCGCGCGTTCAGCTACTTCTCGCACCTGGCGAACATCGCCGAGGACCAGCATCACATCCGCCGCTCCCGTGCCCATCTCGTCGCCCGATCGCCGGCGCACGAGGGCAGCCTGGCGCACGCGCTTCACCGTGCCGAAGGAGCGGGAATCGACGCGGCGTGCCTGCGCGGATTCTTCGACGAGGCATCGATCGTGCCGGTACTGACCGCACACCCGACCGAGGTGCAGCGCAAGAGTACCCTCAACGCCCAGCGCGAGATCGCCGAGCTGCTGCAGCGGCGCGACCGCGGCCAGCCCACGCCCGAGGAGCAGGACGCGCTCGACGAGGGACTGCGACGCGCGGTGCTCGGCCTGTGGCAGACGCGCATGCTGCGCAACACGCGCTTGCTGGTGCTCGACGAAGTGATCAACGGACTGTCCTACTACGACTACACCTTCCTGCGCGAGCTGCCGCGCCTCTACGGCTGGCTGGAGGATCATCTGGCAACGATTCACAGTGGACTGCGCAACGCCGAACTGCCCGCCTTCCTGCGCCTGGGAAGCTGGATCGGGGGTGACCGTGACGGCAATCCCTTCGTCACGGCAGCGGTGACCCGTGAGACGCTGCGTCTGCAATCGGTACGCGCGCTGCGCTTCCATCTCGACGAGGTGCACGCCCTCGGTGCCGAACTGTCGCTCGCCGACGGCCTGATCAGCGTCTCCGAGGCCCTGCAGGCACTCGCCGCGCGCTCACCCGATACTTCCGCCGCGCGCAGCGACGAACCGTACCGACGCGCGCTGACCGGCATCTACGCGCGCCTGGCAGCGACCGCGCGCCGTCTCGACGGCGTCGAACCGGAGCGGCATGCCGTGGGCGAAGCGGCGCCCTACGCCGACGCCGGTGAATACGCCGGCGAGCTCGACATCCTGCACCGCTCGCTGGTCGCCAATGGTTCGGCGCTGCTGGCGCGCGGCCGCCTGCGAGAGCTGAGGCGCGCGGCTCGGGTTTTCGGCTTCCACCTGGCGTCGCTCGATCTGCGCCAGAACTCGGAGGTACACGAGCGCGTCGTCGGCGAGTTGCTCGAAACGGCGGTGCCCGGCACTGCCTACCGCCAGCGTGACGAAGCCGCTCGGGTCGCTCTGCTGCTGGCCGAGATCGGCTCGGCGCGGCCGCTGGCCTCGCCACACCTGGCGTACAGCGACGAGACGCGCGATGAGCTCGAGATCTTCCGTACGGCTGCCGCGGCGCACAAGACCTACGGCGCGCAGGCGATCGAGAACTACATCATCGCCAAGACCGACGGCGTCTCCGACCTGCTGGAAGTGGCGCTGCTGCTGAAGGAATGCGGGCTGCTGCTGCCGTCGGCGCGGAGCCTGGGGGTGAACATCGTCCCCTTGTTCGAGACCATCCCCGATCTGCGCAACTGCCCGCGGATCATGGACGAGCTGCTGTCACTGCCGGCCTACCGCGAGCTCCTGCGCAGCCGCGGCGACCTGCACGAGATCATGCTCGGCTACTCCGACAGCAACAAGGATGGTGGCTTCCTGACTTCGGGCTGGGAGCTGTACAAGGCGGAGATTGCGCTCGTCGATGTGTTCGCGCGGCATGGCGTCAAGCTGCGCCTCTTCCACGGCCGCGGTGGCTCGGTCGGCCGCGGCGGCGGCCCGAGCTACCAGGCCATCCTCGCGCAGCCCGGCGGCGCCGTGCAAGGCCGTCTGCGCGTCACCGAACAGGGCGAGGTGATCGCCAGCAAGTACTCGAACCCCGAGCTCGGCCGGCGCAACCTCGAAATCGTCGCCGCCGCCGTTCTCGAAGCCACCCTGCTCGCCCCGCCCGCTGCCGCACCGCACCCGCACTACCTCGAGGCGATGGACGAACTGTCGCGATCGGCGCATCGCGCCTATCGCTCGCTGGTCTACGAGACCACCGGCTTCGAGCGTTACTTCTGGGAATCGACGGTGATCTCCGAGATTGCTCACCTGAACCTCGGCAGCCGCCCTGCCTCGCGCCGCAAGACGACCGCCATCGAGGATCTGCGGGCGATCCCCTGGGTCTTCAGCTGGGCGCAATGCCGCCTGATGCTGCCCGGCTGGTATGGCTTCGGCAGTGCGCTGCGCGACTTCCTCGCGGCGCACCCGGATGGCCTGCAGTTGCTGCAGCGGATGTACCGCGAATGGCCCTTCTTCCGCACCCTGCTCTCGAACATGGACATGGTGCTGGCGAAGAGTGACCTCGCGATCGCCAGGCGCTATGCCGAACTGGTCAGCGACCCGGCGCTGCGCGCGGCGATCTTCCCCCGCCTGCAGACCGAATGGCACGCGACGGTCGAGGGCCTGCTGGCGATCAGCGGCCAGACCCGGCTGCTCGCCGACAACCCGTTGCTCGCCCGTTCGATCCGCCACCGCTTCCCCTACCTCGATCCGCTGAACCACCTGCAGATCGAACTGATCAAGCGCCTGCGCGCCGGCAACGAAGACGAACACGTCAAACGGGCAATTCACCTGACGATCAACGGCATCGCCGCTGGTCTGCGCAATAGCGGCTGAAGCGCCGTCTGCGCCGGCTGGCTGCAGACGCGACAGGAAAGCCGACGCCGCGGCCGCCGACCGTCTGGCGGTGAAGCCTCAGTACTCCACCGGCAGCGGGTCGAGGCTGCGCCAGAGGTACCAGGTGGCGACCGAGCGCCAGGGCCGCCAGCGCTCGCCGTGCTCGACGAGCACCCGCCGCGCTGGCCGTTCGCCGGCGTGGTAGTGGATCGCCACCGCGCGCTGCAGCCCGAGATCGTCGAGCGGCAGGACATCCGGTCGCAACTGGTTGAAGATCAGGAACATCTCGGCGGTCCACACGCCGATGCCGCGGACCCTGGTCAGTTCCGCCACCAGTTCGTCGTCGGCCAGCCGCGACCAGCGTTCGACGTCGATCTGCCCGCTGGCGAAATGTCCGGCCAGATCGAGCGCGTACTCGACCTTGCGCGCCGACAGGCCGCAGCCGCGCAAACCATCGACGGGGCAAGCGAGGATGCTGGCCGGCGTGATGTCGAGCACGGCCATCTGCAGGCGCGCCCAGACCGTGTCGGCGGCCTTGACCGAGATTTGCTGGCCAACGATCGAGCGCAGCAGGGTGAGGAAGGGATCGGCGCGCGAAACCAGCGCCATGCCGGCAAAGCGCTCGACGAGGCTGCCGAGGACTGGATCGGCCAGCGCCAGTTCGCTCGATGCCTGTTGCCAGTAGAGCGGTGTCAGCACGACGGTGGCCAGGCAGCCTGCCGCCTGCCGGCGGCGTCCAGGCACTCGGGCGCCGTTGTGGAATTGGCGCGGACGGACGTGTCAGCCGCCGCGATCAGGCCCGCTTCCGTTCCTTTTCCCTGGCTTTTTCCTTGGCCTTGCGGCGGCTCGCGTCGATCTCGGGCGGCCGGTAGACCAGCACCGGGATGCTCGAATGAGTCAGCACGCGATAGGTCTCGCTGCCGAGCAACAGCGAGGTCAGGCCGCCGCGGCCGTGTTTCGACATGAAGATCAGGTCGCAGTCGTTGTCCTCCGCCACGTTCACGATGGCTTCCCATGGTGAGTCACTGGCCACCGACAGCGTCGTGCATTCGACCCCGGCATCCTTGCACAGCTTCTTGATGAAACCGAGATAATCCTTCGACTTGCTGTCGGAACCCGCGACCAGACGGTCGAGGACCGCTGGCTCGACGAGGTCGCCGATGTTGTCGGTGTTGCCGATCGGCTTGGCGTAGAGCGCGGTGATCGTCGCGTTGGCCGCCTTGGCGAAGGATACGGCCCGTTCGGCGGTGTCGCGCGACAGTTGGCTGCCGTCGGTCGGCAGCAGGATATGCTGAAACATTCTTTGTCTCCCAGGGAACTGCGCCAGCCGGTCCCCACGGCGCATGTCGGATGATACCCGCAATCGACCAGCGTTGCCCGATTGCGGCGCCAGTGCAGCATTCCGCCAGCGGCGGACCGGCGCGACAACGCACCCGCAGCGGCATCCAGCCGGCGGCAAGGGCGCCACCGTGGTGGCGACGGAACGGTCTCCGGCGCACGCCGGGGGCTACTCCTGCATGGCCATCAGTTCCTTGTCCGAGTAACGCAGGCGCAGCGCGAGGACCTTCGCCACCGCCTCGACGAGATGGCAGGCCAAGCGCTTGTGCTCCTCCCGCAGTTTCTCGAACTGTTCGCGCTGCAGGACGAAGAGTTCGCACTCGTCGAGCGCGGTGGCGTCGTTGAAGCGGGTCATCTGCGACAGGAATGCCATGCCGCCGAAGAAGTCGCCACGCCCATAGGTCAGCGCGTGGTGATCGGCCGCCTCACCGGCTGCCGGCAGCGTGATGCGGACCGCCCCCTTGCGGATCAGGTAGAGTTCGTTGCCCGGATCGCCGAACGAATAGACCTTGCCACCGCTGGCGATCGTCCGCCGCTCGAGGCAGGCCTCGAGATCGATCAGAGTCTCCTCCTTGTGATCGCGGAAGAGTTCGAGGTCGCTCAGCTCGAGCGACGGCAGCGTCGCATCCTGCGCCGGGCTCTGACCGAGAATCTGGTCCTCGATCCACTCGATCGCGTCATCGAGTTCCGGAAACACCTTGACATGCTCGGTCATCCGCGTGAGTTCCATCTGATCGAAGAACTCGCCGATGTTGCGTCCGTTCGGCAGGACGTGCGACAGGCTGCTGAAGATCAGGAAGGCGTCGCGCTCGATCAGCGAGTCTCGGATCTGGCTCAGCAGGTGCACAGCGGTGACATCGACCGACTGCACCCGCCGCATGTCGAGAACGACGAAGCGGCGCCTGGTCAGTTCGGGTTCGAGCGCCGTATACAACTGGTCCTTGGTACCGAAGAACAGGCTGCCCTGCAGCTCGAGGATCGCCGTCTGATGCCCCTGCTTCTCGAGCAGCTCCATTTCGTGCCGCAAGCGCACGCGCTTCGAGTAGCGGCTGCCGCCGTCCAGCTTGCGCCGGATCACCGTGCTGCTCAGTTGCTCGCGTATGAAGAGGAACATCGCCAGCGCGATGCCAACGCCCGACGCGGCAATCAGGCTGTAGCCGACGGCCACGACGACCACCGCAACGATCACCATGAAGTCGAGCAGCGTCCATGGCGACTCGAGCAGGTGCAGGCTGTGCCGGTCGATCATGCGGATGCCGACGACGATCAGGATGCCCGCCAGAGCGCCAACCGGAATCCAGGCAATGAAGCTGCCGAGAGCCAGGAAGGCGATCAGCGACAGGACTCCCTCGACGACGCCGGACACCCGCGTCCGACCACCACTCGCCAGGTTGACCAGCGTCGCCCCCATCTGCCCGGCGCCCGGCATGCCACCGGCGCAGGCCGAGGCGACGTTGCCGAGCCCCTGCGCGACCAACTCGCGGTTGGAGTCATGGCGACCCCGCGTCAATGCATCGAGGACGACCGCCGTCTTCAGCGTATCGATCGACAGCAGCACCGCCAGCGTGAATGCCGTTCCGAGCAGACTGCCGATCTGGCTGAGCTTGAGCTCGCCGATCTCCTGCCAGCGACCGGTGATCGCCTCGAGCATGCTCGACGCCGTGCCACCGAGCGGGCCGATGATCATCTTGTTGCCTTCCATCACGAGCAGCGACTCGTCGATCGTGGCCAGACCGAAGTAACTCAGCACGCCGGCCAGCAGCCCGAGGATCGCTGCCGGCACGACGCGCGTGACGAGTGGCGCACCGAGCATCACCGCCGCCGTCACGGCGCCGATCAGCGCACTCTGCCATTGCCAGAGTTCGGGCGAGATCAGGGTCCGCCACCACGATGTGCCGCCAGGCGCGCCAAGGAACTTCGGAATCTGGCTGCCGATGATGATCAGCCCGACGCCGGTCAGGTAACCGCTGACGACCGGGAAAGGAATGTACTTGATCAGGCTGCCGATGCCCATGAAGCCGAGCAGCAACTGCACCACTCCGGACACCAGTCCGAGAGCGGTCAGCATGAGGACGATCGACGGCGCCGCGACGCCATGCTGCACGAGCTCGATGGCAAAGGCCGAGAGGACCGCCGCCGCCGGCGCGCATGGCGCCGTGATCAGCCGGTTGGTCCCGCCGAACGCCGGCGCCACCAGCCCCAGCGCGGTGGCCCCGAGGATCCCCGCAAGCGCGCCGAGACCGGCATAGGCCGGGCCAATGGCGCCGTAGATGGTGACCCCGAAAGCGATCGCCGACGGCAGGGCGACCAGCATCGCCGCCAGCCCGCCCCAGAAGTCACCGACCAGCTTGTCATTGCGAAGCGTTGCGGTCAACTCCACAGTCGTGTGCCCCCGCTTGTCCGGTTCCTGCATGCCGACCGGCAGCCCGGTCGCAGCCGCCGGGCATCGCCCGGGCGCCGGGCCCGCCCGCCCGCCTGCAGCGCTCCCTCGGGCAACCAGCGACCATGCCGGCTGCGCCCTCGCCGGCCAGTGAACCGCCGCTCAGTGGGCATAAGCACCGCCCGCCGTGCCAGGCACGGCCCGGTGATCGCTGCTCAGCTCACTGGCCACTGCTTCGGCGTGGTCGGCGACGCGGTCGACTTCCTCGACGAACTGTGCGAGCAGCAGCCTGGCCTCGACATCCAGTGCCTCGTCGGCCAGAATCCGGCGCAAGAGCGCCGTCGACAGGCGATCAGCCTGCGCTTCATGGCAGCAGACATCGCGCTCGCCCGCCTGCACCGGCAGCCCTTGTTGCCGTCCCGAACGGCAGGCGTCGACCAGTGCATCGACCGCGGCGCAAACCTCGTCCGTCAGGTCCTGTACGTCGACGACGAGATGCGCCGGCACACGACGGCCGCGGAGAGTGAAACCCGACTCGATGGCAAAACCCGTGATCTGGCGCTTCATGTCCCGCAGGATGCGACCGAGACCCGTCAGCGGCCCGATCGTCGACAGCCTCGCGCCGTCGATCGACGCCTGCGCGGCATGGCGCATTTCGAGCGCCTGCTGCATGTCCTCGAGGCCGCGAACGAGGTCGGCAACCCGCCGCGCCAGCTGCCAGCAGTCCCCTTCCGAACCTTCATGCAGATGCGCGTCGACCGCCAACCGGAAGATCCGCGTCGCATCGGCGACGCCGTCCAGATAGCCGTCAAGACTGATTTCGATCGACGTCGAGGTAGCCGACCGCTCTGCCACTCGAACCTGTATTTCCATGATGACTTCTCCTGCACAAAAAAGACCTGCTCTCAGGCCAGGTACCCCACCGACGCCGTGCGTAGCCAACACTGCTCTCGACGGCACCGACATCAGATGGCCGCAGAACCCTGCGGCACGATCAAACATGAGTCGCTCGCGCGTTGCTGCTGCACCACGAGACCGTCGGCCAGTCGCTGCGCCAGGCGCTTCAGGATCTCCCCGGCGCCCGTCAGCTCGCCTACGACCTCGTGCAAGGCGGCAAGCATCTGCGCCTGCCAGGACTCGCCACTGACGGCAGCTGGTCCGGCAACCTCGGCCAGATCGTCCTGTGCTGGTCGCCAGCCCGCTCCGGCCACCGGCAGGAGTTCCAGCAAGGCCATCGAACGATAGCTGCCGAGCGGGTTCCTGCTGCCACAGGCGTCGCCGGCGGCGAATGGCACCGCTGAGTCGCCGCGCGCAAGGCCGGCGCAGGCGTCCTGCAATCCCTCGCCCTCCCGCCGGATGTGCCGCAGCATCAGGCCAATGGATTCGCCAGCAGCGGGATAGCCACAACCGCAAGCGGTGGCGGTGCGGAACAATCCGGCGGCAGCCCGGTCCAGGCTTTCGCTGGTCGACCGAAGCTCGTCCAGTCCGCCGCGGTGACTGCGATCGGCAAGCGAATCGATGGCGGCGCAACTGCGACGCCAGAGATCCTCGCGCCGCTGGTCGAGATCGAGCAGACGCACCGAGTGCGCAGACTCCCTCCCCTGCACCACCGCATCAGCTGCCTTCGCCAGCCTGACCAGCGTCTGCGCCTGCTGTTCCATCGTGCTGAACAAGCCAGACCATCCCGCGCCCGGGATGATCGGCCGTGTCCGCCGCATCATCGAAGTCCGCTCCATCGTCGCCACCGCTCTCCCCCTCGCCTGCTGCGTCCGGATCAGGAAGGCTGCTGCCACGGCACCTGTTGCCCGTAGAAGTCGCCGAGGAGGCCCTCGAGCTGCGGCAGCAGGCCGTCACTGCGCGCTTCCAGCCAGCAGCGGATGCGCTCGCCAGGAGTGCCCGGAAGGGCCTCATCAAGCAACTCGCGCGCCACCGCAAGGTCATTGAGCTGGCCCAGCATCTCCTGCAGGCCACTGGCGGCGAGGTGGTAGCTGCGCAACAGGTCGCCGGGAAACAGCGGCGCGAAGAATTCGAGCGCGTAGCGCAGGCGCTTGTACGCGACACGCAGACGATGACGCGCGGTCGCGTCGCTGGACAAGGCCTCCTGCGCCAGCTGCCACACCTTGCGCGCGCGCTTGTCGAGACAATGTGGCGCAAAGACGTCCAGGCGACGGTCCTTGCGTTCCGGCAGAGCCAGGACGGCGGCGTTGAAGTCGAGCAGCAGGTGCGAGTAATCAGCCGAACTCAGCGCCGCAGCGGCCACCTGGCGATTGACGGCACAGCGTCGCCGCGCGTAGTCGGTCAACTCGCGCGCGTGCGGGCACTCGGGGAAAGCGGCAAGGATCGACGGCAAGGTCTCCGCACGGAAGACGTCCCAGTTGCGCGTCTCGCCGAGTTGCCTCGCCAGCGCCTGCCAGAGCGGATCGAACTCGCCGACGAAGTCCTCCGGCAGGCGTGGCTTCCAGACGCGAATGGCCGAGCGCAGGCGCCGGATGGCAACCCGCGCCTGATGGACGAACTCCGGATCATCGCTCGCACAAACCCCCTTTTCATTACCCTGCAAGTGCCGGAGGCAGGCCAGGGTGATCGTGCGAAAACCGGCGATGACGGTCATGCCGGCGTCGGTGTCGACCGGTGTGGCCTTGACGACCTGCAGCGCCTGGTCGGCGGCTACCCCGTAGCCGCGCTGCAACATGGCGGCGGGCGCCGGGTGCACGGCAAGCTCCGCCTGCCGGAGCAGCCGCTGGCGGAGCGGCTTGACGTCGCTGCGCAGACGATGTCTGGCGGGACGGCTGGCAACGCCGGGGGTCAGCGACGGATTGAGTTCGGTTTCCACGCTCATCTTGCAGCTCCTCAAAATTGGACGGGCAATGCGAGGCGCGACGGCATCTCCTGCAGGTTGGCGCCACAACGTCTCGTCAACCAGATCAAGCACAAGCCGTGCCAGGACGGATGCGAACACGGATAGTCGAGCAAAAACAGACACTCGGGTTTCGCCGCAAGCGACCGGATGAGTTCCTGACGGGTGCAACAAAATGAACGCGAAGAGCCTCGACAGGGCTCGCCCATGGCCGGTTTTCGTCGGAAAATCAATTTATTGTGGGCCTGCAGCGGGATTGCAGGAGGCGCGCGAAGGTTACACCGCCGAGCCAGCGCGGCTGCACCGGCGATCAGGCGACATTGACGCGAATGGCATCGCAGCGGTTGCCGGGCAGCGAGAACTGCCATGAGCACTTCGGGTGGGCGGATGAGCGGTCCCGCGGCGGCCTTCGCCGGGGATCGGGGAGGCGATCGGCAGGATCGCTACGCGGCCGCGCCGGCACGCGTCCATTCGCCGGCCAGCCACACCGAAGGCACTGGCGCAGTCTGGCCGCAACTCGCTCGGGCACCGCTGACGAGGGCTGCCGCGTCACGCCCGCGCGCGGGCACAGCGACGGGCGGTGATCGCGCGGGCGCCGTGCGGCGCCGCACGCGGCACGAAAGCGAGGCCGATCAGCAGAGCTTGACGACGATGTCGAGCAGCGTGCTGTTGCAGATGTTCAGCCGATCGCCGGCGCGCAGCAACTGATTGTAGATTTCCTTGCGGCGAAAGATGTTGTGGAAATCGTTGTCATTGAACAGTTCGGCGAGTGCGCGCCGGTGGGTGCGCGTCAGGTTGCGCACCGCCTTGTCGGACTTCTCGGCGTCGGCGCGACCCGCCTTCGGATCGCTCGCCAAGCGGCCGTAACCCGCGGCCACTGCCTCGGCACCGTCCTTCAGGCAGACCGCCATCTCCAGGCAGTACTTGTCGGCTTTCAGCGCGAGAACATCCGAGTCCATTTCGACGACGATCGTCTTGCAGCTGTTGACGATCTCATCGAGGTTGATGATCGCGCGGTGCAGATCCTCGCGGTCGATCGGCGTCGAGAAAGCCTCGTTGAGCAGCGTCAGGTTGCGCACCTTGAGCCGGTCCCCCTCGTATTCGGCGTCGACGATCCGTTTGGCGACATCGGCGGTGCCGGAGCCCATGTAGTCGACCAGCAGCGACGCGCTGTGGCCAACCTGTGCGCTCTGTTCGGCGAGCAGCGCGAAGAAGTTCGGAACCTTCGGGAAGACGCGGTGCAGGATGCGGCGGGTCAGCGAGGTCGATGCGGTGGCGGCGTTGGACATGTTCAGGCCTTTAGGAGGAAGAGGTTGACGATGGCGAAAGTCTGAATGGCAACCAGGGCCGAGCCCGGGATGGTGATCAGCCAGGTGATGCCGATATCCTTGGCCTTCTTCCAGCGCACGGCCTTCGGCCGCTCGGAGGCACCGATGCCCATGATCGAAGTCGAGACGACGTGCGTCGTCGATACCGGCGCCCCGATCACCGATGCCGTGAGAATGACGACGGCCGAGGTCAGCTGTGAACTCAGGGCATGGATCGGCCGCACCCGGTAGATGGCGAAACCGAGCGTGCGGACGATCCGCCAGCCGCCCGAGAGGATGCCGAGCGTGATCGCGATCGCGCAGGCCAGCATCACCCAGAACGGCACCTCGAAGCTGGGAATGAAGCCACCGAGCAACAGGGCCAGCGTCAGCATGCCCATGCTCTTCTGCGCATCGTTGGCACCGTGCGAGAAGGCGAGGCCGGCGGCGGTGAAGAACTGCGCGTAGCGCAATCCCTTGTTGGCCGACGGCGTGGCGGTGAACAGGACGATGTTCAGCAGGCGCAACATCAGGAATCCCGCCCAGAAGCCGATGATCGGCGACAGCACCAGGCTTGCCAGCACCTTCATGATGCCCGTCAGCTGGCCGTGCAGCATCTGCGAGAATCCCCAGACGACGTTGTCGACACCGGCGGAGACGACGACGGCGCCGATCAGGCCACCGACCAGCGCGTGCGACGACGACGAGGGAATGCCGAAATACCAGGTGGCGAGATTCCAGACGATGGCACCCATCAGTCCGCTGATCAGGATGGCCAGCGACAGAACGGCCTGCACATCGCCGAGGGTGACGAACTTGCCGATCGTGTTGGCAACCGCCGTCCCCCCGAGCAGTGGCCCGAGAAACTCGAAAGTGGCGACGATGATGACCGCCTGGATGGGCGTCATCGCGCGCGATGCGATGATCGTCGCAACGATGTTCGCCGCGTCGTGGAAGCCATTCGTATAGTCGAAGAAGAGGACGATGGCGACCGTCAAGATCGTCAGGATCAGCAATGTGCTCATGCAGCGGCCCTATGATTGTTGTCTTGGATTCCCTCGCCCCCGGAAGGCGCTGAGCGATCTCGCAAGCAGGATCCGTGCCACACGAACAGAGAATGCTTTTTTTACATTGCAACAGACACTTGCAATGCCCTCTCGGCTATTCGGGCAGTCAACGTGGGGGTGTAACGAAATGCACTCGAATTCGCCCGAATGGCATATTCCTTGCTGTTTTCCGATTATTGTTCAGCATCTTGGTCAAAGGCGTCACGAATGAACCGAAGTGTCGACTGCGCACACCCCTCGCCGGGAGATGGTGACGGCACCGATGGATGCCGCTGGCGGTCGCCTGCGGCGAGTGGTCACCCGCCGCAGGCCGGCAACCCGGAATACTCGCGCTCGCCGGTCGCGCCGCGCGGAGCACGGCAACGCCGACGCTGCGCCGATCAGGACGTGGCCCGCGTCGCGCGCCGCGCCAGGCGCCGGTTGAGTGCCGGCCGCGAAAGGCCGAGCAGGGTCGCGGCAACGCCCTGATTGCCCTTCGCCCGCTTGAGCGCTTCGGCGACGAGCGCTTCCTCGACTTCGTCGAGCGTCGGAAAGCGGCCGGGGATGAGGATCGGCATTTCGCTCTCCTCGTCACTCGCCGCCGGCTCGGCGCCGCCCTTCTGCTGCTTCTGCATGGCCTGGCGGAAACTGTCCATCGCCAGGATCGATCCGCCGCGATGCAGCGCCATCGCATTGAAGACCATCGCCCGCAGCTCGCGGACGTTGCCCGGGAAATGGTGGTTCGAGAGCAGGGTGATGAGTTCGTTCGACGGTTCCGGCACCGGTTTGCGGATCAGTGCCGCTGCCTCGTCGAGGAAGTGCTGCAGAAGCAGCGGGATGTCCTCCTTGCGCTGGCGCAGCGGCGGCACCTCGATCTGATGCACCGAAAGACGGAAGAAGAGATCCGAGCGGAAGCGGTTCTGGCGCATCATCTGCGCCAGGTTGCAGTTCGTCGCGCAGACGACGCGCGCGTCGCTCGGCCGCGCGACATCCGAGCCGAGCGGGAAGTACATGTGCTCCTGCAGCAGGCGCAACAGTTTCACCTGCGAAGCCATCGACAGGTCGCCGATCTCGTCGAGGAACAGCGTACCTCCGGCGGCCTGGGCGATGAGTCCGGCGCGAGACTGGTCGGCGCCGGTGAAGGCGCCCTTCCTGTGACCGAACAGCGTGTCCGAGAAGAGGGTGTCGTCGAGACCGGCGACGTTGACCTGCACGAACTGGCCGCCAAGACCGCTGAGCTTGTGCAGGGCATGCGCGAACATCTCCTTGCCGGCACCGGTCTCGCCGCAGATCAGCACCGGCTCCGCGGTACCAGCCACCGCCTCGAGGTACTGGAAGAGCGCCCGCATCTTGCGGCTGTTGGTGACGATGCCGGCGAAGGCCTCGTTGTCCTGCAGGCAATCCGACAGCAGATAGCGCTTGAGAACCCCCATCTGCCGCCGCAGCGAGTGCACTTCCAGCGCATGCCGCACGCTCGCCACCAGGCGGCTTTCCTCGACTGGCTTGACGAGATAGTCGAACGCGCCCTCCTTCATGCTGCTGACCGCAGTCTCGACATCCTGCGCGGCGGTCATGACGATCACCGGCACCTCGGGGTAGAGGTGGACGATGTCCGGCAGCAGCTTGCTGCCGCTGACATGCGGCATCGAGAGATCGAGCAAGAGCGCACTCGCCGGCTGCGCCTCGAGCGCCGGCAACAGGGCCCGGCTGTCGGCGACCATCTCGATGCGGGGGACGCCGGCACTGCGCAGGACGGTGGCGGTCGCGTGCAGGACCGACTCCTCGTCGTCGACGAGAAAGACCGGCAGGCTGGAAAACGGTTTCTCCTTCATTCACTCCTCCGTGGCAATCGGCAGCTCGACGCGCACCGTCGTCCCGAGGTCGGCGTTGGCTTCGAAGCGCATCATCCCGCCATGCTTCTCGACGATCGACGACGAGATCGACAGTCCGAGCCCGGTGCCGCCACTCTCCGCCTTGGTGGTGAAGAACGGCTCGCCGAGCTGCGCCATCACGTCCTCGGGAATTCCCTTTCCCTGGTCCGCCACCTCGACGATCAGCCGGCCCTCCGCCGCGATCGCCCGCGCCGCGACACGCACCGAACGGCTGCGCTCCGGCAGCGACTCGAGCGCATTGACGATGATGTTGATGAACACCTGTTCGAGTTGCTGCACGTTGCCACGGACCAGCGGCAGCGAATCCGGCAGATCGAGCGCAAAGCGGTCGGTGCATTTCCGGATCCGGGTGTCGAGCAGCGCGGCGACGGCGTGCAGGATCCGGCCGATGTCCGCCGGCTCGTCCATGTGGCCGCGGTCCTGCTTGCCGAGATGCTTGAGATTGTCGACGATCTTCTGGATCCGCTTGGCATTCTGGGCGATGTCACTCATGCCGCGGACGATCGTCTGGCGTGCCTGCGGGAAGCCCAACCCGGCAAGGAGGAAGTCGCCCTGCTCCTGCTCGTACTCGTCGAGAATCGGCAAGGCGTCGTTCCAGATGCGCGCCAGCACGCCGGCGTTCGCCAGAATGGCATGGTTGGGGTTGTTGATCTCGTGCGCGATGCCGGCCGACAGCACGCCCAGCGAGGCAAGCCGGGAACTGCGGATCGCCTGCCATTGCAGCTTGCGGTTCTCGGTGATGTCGCTGATCACCACCATCGCGGCCTTCACTGTCTGCGCCGTGCTGATCGGCACCATGCGGACCTCCCACCAGGTATCGCCGGCCGAGCGATACTGCAGATGTTCGATCCGCCCGCTGGCAAAGACGTGCCGCAATCGCTGCAGATAAGCTGGGCGTACTTCGGCCGGCAGGATCAGCGACGAGCGCTTCTCACCGGCGGCACCCGCCGGATGTGGCCACGGCCGGTTGCTGAGCAGGATGTTGGCCTCGCCGTCGACGGTGAAGATGAGGTCGGGCGAGTGGTTGAAGAGCGTGCGCAACCTCGCTTCCGAGTCGCGCAGCGCATCCTCGGCCAGCTTGTGCTCGGTGATGTCCTCGAGAAAGCCGACGATGCGGACCAGTTCGACACCTCGCTCATGCACCGGAAAGCCGCAGACCCGCAGCCAGCGCGACGCCTGATCGCCGCCGGCGAGCGGCAGCACGATGCTGAAGTGCCCTCCTTCGCGCCGCAGCTGATCGACCGCAGCAACCAGTCTGGCGCGATCGTCCGCCGCGAAGACATCGAACAGCACGGCCGGCGTCCGCTCGTCGAGGCGAGTCTGCCGTCCGGCGATGCTCCTGAACGCCGGGCCGATGTACTCCAGCCGTGCGGCGTCGGGGCTGATCGCCCAGAAAACGACATCGACCGTCTCCGCCAGTTGGCGGAAGAGTTCCTCGCGTTCGTAGATCGTTTGCGTCAGCAGGATTCGATTGTCCATTTCGCGCCGGCTGCGTACCAGATACAGGACGAGGAGCGCGGTACACACGAGACCTCCGAGCAGCACCGACCAGTGCGCCTTGGTGAAGGCCTCGGCACTGCGGAAGGTGTGCGTGGCGACACAGGTCACCGTCCACTGGCGGTCCCCCACCGGAATCGTCACAACCATCCGCGGCTGCCCCTCATCGGCTTCGGGCAGCAGCCCGCTGGCGGCGGCAACGGCGTGCGGCTCGAGCCGGCTGGCATAGAAATGGAGGAACTGTGCTTCGCCTGCCGCTGAAGCGTCGACCACCAGCACCTCGACGCCACGCGGCTCGAGCAGACTGATCGCCACATGCACCAGTTCCTCGATGTCGTATACGCCGACGACGAAACCCAGCGGATCGGCGGGCCCGGCGTCCGCAGCGCGCCGCGGCGGACCGGACGCATACACGGGCAGCGCGGCGTAGATGACGTGCGCTTCCTTCTCGCCACCGCGATCCAGCCGCATCCGTCCGCTGACCGCCACCTTGCCGTTGGCCCTCGCCCGCCGGAACAGCTCGGCCAGTTCAGGGGTCGCGTTGAGATCGACTCCCCGCGTGGCAATCGGCGCCCCGCGTGACGCCGTCAGGAGAACAGGCACCCGTAGTTGCTCGCTGGAGGCGACAGCCGCTGCAGCGCGCGCCTGTCGTGCCGGCGGCGTGCCCGGTGCCGTTCCCGGAACCACCTGTCGCGACGAGGTCAGCAACGGTGCCCAGATGAGTCCCGCGATGTACGAATGCCGCTTCAGCACGGAGTCGGTGAACAGCAGGAACTCCTTTTCGTCGATTCCCTGCGCCGCATGGAACAGCCCGCGAATCTCGAGCAGGGCGTCCAGCCCCTGATCGGCGACCGCCCGCACCGACTGGATGCGGTCACCGGCTGCCCATTCGAACTCCTTGAAGTGGCTGGCCAGCAGTTCCTGGCGGACGTTCCACGACGAGAAACAGGTCAGAAGAAGCCCACCGGCCGCGACCAGGTAGGCGGCGGCATACTTTCGCAGATTGTCGAACATCGGCACCGATCAGAAGACTTCTCGCCGCGGCATCGCCGGCACGATTCCCGCCGAAGCCGCCACTCCTTTTTTCAGCTTAGCAGAAAGGAGCGCCGACGCGCACCATCGCCGGCCGTCATGACCGGCGCACGGTGGATGCCGCATCGTCTGTGCCGGCGGCGAATGTAAAAGCGCATTCACGCTTCTCGACGAACGGACCGCAGAACAGCGATCATCCCGACCGAGCGTTTGCCCGCGGCTGGCCCGCCTGCCGGCCGCATCCGCCCGCCCCTCGGCGGCGCATGCTGGGAGCAGTCGCGAGGACTGGCGGCGAGCTGCAGGAAAGCCGCGAACCGTTGCCACGACGAGCACCCGAGTCGTCCTGACACGGCCTTCACACGAGGAGTTGATCATGTCTGACACCTGGCGGTCGCGCTGCCTCGCTGCTCGCGGCCACGGCCCGAAATGAATCAGCAGCTCCCCGACGGCCACGGCCCCGCCCGCGAAAGCGGTGATGCCGGCAGCGAACGCCGTCGCGCTGGTGACCGCCGCCAGATCGCCGATCGGCGCAGCGGCAGCGATCGCCGGCGTCCGGCCGACCTCGACCCGCTGCTCGCCGAACTCGAGTCGCGGGTCGCCAGCGCGCTGCGCCAGAGAGGGGGCGGCACCGAGTGCAACGGGTCAGGCTGGGACAAGATCATCGTGCCGATGCCCTGACTGCCAGCTGCGTGACGGCGGCGAGCACGGCTCCGCTGCTCTCGTCGGTGCCAACGCCGCTGTGCCCGCCATGTCACTCGGCAAGCCGTCGCTCGGGCGCATTGCGCGGCAGACTGAGCCGGAAAGTGCTGCCCTTCCCGGGCGCACTGTCTACCTCGATCGTCCCGCCGAGCACCCCGGTGACCAGGTTGTAGACGATGTACAACCCGAGTCCGCTGCCACCCTGCCCCAGGCGCGTCGTGAAAAAGGGTTCGAAAATCCGCTTCAGCGTCGCCGGCTGCATGCCGACACCGTCGTCACTGCAGGAGAACAACACCCGCGCGTCGCCGACGGCAGTCGCCTGCAGCAGGATGCGACCGCAGTCGATGCCGGCCAGCCCATGGCTCACCGCGTTGCCGACGAGATTGGCGATCACCTGCTCGAGCGGTCCCGGGTAACTGTCCATCAGCAGCCCCGCGGGAATGTCGAGATCGATCCGGTGCGGGCTGTTCTTGAAGCTCAGGCGCAGCGCGCTCAGCATCTCTTCGACCGTCAGCCGGAGATCAAAGACGCGACGACGGGCGCTGCTCTGGTCCACCGCAACCTGTTTGAAGTGACCGATCAGATCGGCCGCACGGGCGCTGTTGCGTTCCAGCAGATCGACCGCCTCGCGTCCGCGGCTGAGGAAACGATCGACCTGCGAGCGGCGCAGGCTGCCCGCGTCGACCGCTGCCGCGAAGGCCCGCAACTCCTCGCCCAGCAGGCTGGCGACGACGCGACTGTTGCCGAGCGGCGTGTTCAATTCGTGCGCCACGCCGGCGACCAGGTTGCCGAGAGCGGCCAGCTTCTCGGCCTGCACGAGTTGTTCCATCGCCTGGCGCAACTCGCGCGTCCGCTCGCCGACGAGTTCCTCGAGATGCTCGCGGTGCTGCTGCAGTTCCTCCTCGGCCCGCTTGCGTTCGGTGACGTCGATGATCAGCGAGAGCAGCAGATCCTTCTCGCCAAGGCGGATGATCTCGCCGGAATAGAGCGCCTCGCGGATCTCGCCGGTGCGGGTGCGAAAGCGCGCGGGCAACTCGCGGCAAGAGCCATGCAGGCGAAGCTGCTCGATCATCCGCTCGCGGGAACCCGCTTCCGCCCAGATTCCGAGCTCGATCGAGCTGCTGCCGACCAGCTCTGCGCGCGAGTAGCACAGCATTCGCTGCATCTGCTCGTTCACATCATGGAAGACGCCGTCATCGATCGCACTGATCCCCATCGGCGCCGGACTCGCGTGGAAGGCCTTGGCGAAGCGCTCCTCGCTCTCGCGAACCAGCGCCTCGGCCCGTTTCTGCTCCGTGACATCGGCGCCGACGCTGAAAACCTCGATGACCTGTCCCCAGTCGTTGAATACCGCCCGGTTGGTCCAGGACACCCAGACGCGTTCGCCACCGCGGCGCATGTTCTCGTTGACGTGGTGCGCGAACTCTTCCGGCCGCTGGCAGATGCGCTCCATCAGTGGCAGCAGCTCCTCGCCGTCGCTCGCCGCCGGCGGGACGATCGTGCCGACGACATGGTGCCCGATCAGCTCCTCTTCCGTATAGCCGAAAAACCGGAGCCCGAACTCGTTGATGAAGCTGATCTCGCCTCCCGGGGTCCAGCGCAGGATGATGCTGTTCGCGTTCTCCACCAGCTCGCGGTACTTCATCTCGCTCGCCAGCAGCGCCCGCTCCGATCGTCGGCGCTCGGTGATGTCGTTGGCCAGGACGAGCTCCGCCCGCCGCCCCTCGTAGAGCAGCGCGTGCGAGACGATCTCGACGTCGATCAGCTCGCCATCCTTGCGCCGATGGCGCCAGAAGCCCGTGTAGTCGGCAACTTCCTCGACGGCAATGACGTCCTCGGAGAGCAGTGGCGTCCGCTCGTCGGCCCCGAGGTCGGGAATCCCCATGTTGAGGAACTCGGCACGCGAGTAACCATAGGTCGCGATCGCTGCCTGATTGACGGTCAGGAAGGACAGTGTCTCGACATCGAAGACCCACATCGGATGCGGCGTGCTGTCGAAAAGCAGGCGGTAGCGCGCCTCGCTGTCGCGCAGTGCGGCATCGACCCGGTCGCGCTGGTCGCGGATGCGCAGCACCGAGATGCCGAAAGCCAGGTCATCCGCCAGTTCGCCGAGCAGCGCCACTTCCGCCTGATCGAAAGCGTCGACGACCGCGGCGTAGATGCTCAGCGAGCCGAAGCTCCGTCCGGCCTCGCGCAGTGGCAGTGCACAGAGCGCCGCGTAGCCACGCTCGAGCGCCTGCACCCGCCAGGGCGCAAACCGTGGCTCGTTCGCCAGATCCTTGATGACGCAGGGGCGGCCGCTGCGGATCGCCTCACCGTTCGCGCCCCGGCCGCGTTCGCCATCGGCCCAGCTGGTGGCCAACTGCTCGAGATAATCTGCTGCGTCACCCGCCGACGCCACGGGCCGGATCGATCGTGCCGCATCTCGCTCCGCGTAACCGACCCAGGCCATCCGGTAACCACCGCCATGGACGACGATCGAACAGACCGTCGCCAGCAGTTCGCTTTCGTCACGAGCGCGAATCAGCGCCTGATTGCAGTCGCTGATCATGCGCAACTGTCGATTGAGTCGCCGCAGTTGCTCCTCGACACGCTTGCGCTCAGTGATGTCGATGACGATTCCCTGATAATGGCGAATCGTTCCGGCCTCGTCGCGTTCGGCCGCGGTCAGGTCATCGACCCAGCGAACCGCGCCGCTCCTGGTGACGATCCGGTACTCCTGGCTGAAGTGATCACGGCCCTGTTGGGCATGCTCCAGCAATTCCCGGGCAACTCGCTCGACGTCGTCGGGATGGACCAAGGACGCATAGGTGATTGCTCCATCGAGCAATTCGTGGGCAGCATAGCCGAACTGCCCGATGTTGTCGGAGACGAACACGGTCGGCCAGCCGGCTTCGGCTCGCCAGCGAAAGACCACCGCCGGGCTGTTCTCGACGACCAGCTTCGCCTGCCGCAAGGCCTCGTCCGCCTGTCTGCGGCGTGTGGTGTCGCGGGCAGTCCCGCGATAACCGACGAAGCACCCGCTGTCGTCAAAGAGCGGCTGGCCGCTGACCGCAAACCAGTGCCACGTTCCACACTCCGAGCGCACCGGGTACTCGAAGTCGCGAAACGGCTGATGCGCATCGAGGTGGCGACGATGTGCCTGCCAGTCGGCGGAACTCAGGTCACTCGGCAGCTCCCATCGCGTCTTGCCGATGATCTGGCGCAGGTCGATTCCAGCCTGCGCGAGCGCCGACACCGCGCCGCCAGCCGACACATAGGTGAAGCGGAATGCCTCGTCCTGTTCCCAGAACCAGTCGGAAGCCAGTTCCGAGAGATCGCGAAAGCGCACCTCGCTGGCGCGCAGCGCCTGCTCTCGCTGGCGGATCGCCTGCGACATGCGATCGAGGTCGGCGGCCAGCCGGTCGAACTCCCTGATCTTCAGCAGCGGCCACGGGCGGCCGTAATCGCCATCGGCAATGGCGTGTGTCTGGTCCGTGTAGCGGCCGATTCGCTGTGCGAGGCGGCGGGCGAGCAGCAGCGTCGCGCCGCTGCCGAGCAGCAGCGCCAGCAGAACGCCGGCCGCGAGTATCCACAGGCTCGCCCGGAACGGTCGCAAGGCGTCGAGTCGCGGCTGCGCAACGAGGACCGTCCAGCCGAGTTGCGGCACTGGAACCAGCGTCGCCATGAACCCTTCGCCGTCGAGTTCGAGATCGTGGCGGTCGAAGCGCCCTTGCAGCGCTTCCTCGACGATCGGCAGGTGACCGAGATTGATCTGCTGACCGCCGAGACGGCTCTGCGAATGGGCGATGATCTGGCCGCGGCGATCGAGGACCATCGTCAGCATGCCGGCTTCCGTCGGCAGTTGGCCGAGAAACTCGGACAGCCGGTTGATCGCCACTTCGCCGATCAGCACCCGATCGCCGACCGGAATCGCCAGGCTGACCGCCAACCGCGCACTGACCGCGGAGAGGAAGACCTCGGACCAGACCGGAGCCTGCCGCTGACGAGCCTCGTGCAGGACGCTCCAGCGCGAGAGGTCGACACCGATCAGGTCGTCACGCTGCACCTGCTGCCCCGGCGGCAGAGCAACGGCGAGCACGGCGTCGTCATCGGCTGCCAGGTAGATCGCCGCGAAGACGGCGCCGGAGCTGCCGTGGGCATCGAGCAGCGTCTGCAACTGCGCACCCGGCGGCCGAGCACCGTTCCCGACGTAGGCCGCCAGTGCGGACATCTCACGGCCGGCGCCGCGCAGGTACTCCTCGACCTGGCCGGCAATCGCACGCGCCAGAACCCCATGCCTCGCCTCGATCCCGGCGCTCACCTGCGGCAGCAGGACCTGCAGCAAGAGCACGGCGACTACGAGCAGCGGCAGCACGCTGGCGACGATGAAGCGCCACGCCAGCCACTGCCAGAGAGGTCGCGCCACGCGTCCCCCTACTCCACCACCACCAGACGCCCGTCGCGCACCACGGTCATGAACACGCCGAGTTGCACGTCGCCTGCATCGTCGAAGACGATCGGCGCCTGCAGACCGTCGAAGCGACGGACGCTCAACAGCGCTTCCTTGACGCCCTGCTCACCCTGCCGTCGCGCCAGCGCCTCGAGCAGCACGTTGGCGGCATCAAAGGCGAGCGTACCACCGAAGCCCGGATCGCGATGGAAACGCTCGCTGTAGGCCTCGCGAAAGGCCAGGTAGCGTGGTGCCTCGCTGCCGCGATTGAAGTTCTGCCCCACCAGCAGCCCCTCGACGGCCTTGCCGCCCAGTTCGAGCAGTCGCTCGGTGGCGGCCCATTCGGCAGCCAGGATCGGCAGGCCACTGCCGAGCTTGCGGAGCTGCTGGCACAACAGCGCGGTGTCGACCGAATTGGCGACGATCAGGATGCCGTCGGCGCGGCTTCCCAGGAGCTCTTCGGCCAGCTGCCGCAGGGATTTGTCGCCGCCCGATTCGAAAGCGATCGTCGTCAGCAATTGCCCGCCACCAGCCTCGAAAGCGTTCCGGAAGCCAGCCAGCCAGGTCTCGCTGTAGGCCTTGTTGCTCAGATCGTATGCCACAGCCAGGCGCCGCTGGCCCGGATGCCGCTGCAGATGGCGACGCGCAACCTGGGCGGCATTGGCATGGTTCGACGAACCGACGCGAAAGAAGAAATCGTCGCGGCCGCTGAGGTCTTCGGTCGAGACCGTCGGACTGATCAGCAACAGCTTCGCCTCGTTGGCGATCGGCACCATTGCCATGGCCATGGCGCTCGTCATCGGCCCGACGACGGCGACGACACCCTGGTCGATCAGCTCGCGCAGGGCACGCGCCGCCACCTCGGGGTTCTGCTCGTCGTCCCGGATCAGCAGCCGTACCGCGCGCCCGCCGACGCCTCCGGCCTGATTGCGCAGATCGACGGCCAGTTGCACGCCGTCACGACCGGCAATGCCGAGATCGGCGACCCGCCCCGAAGTGCCACCGATGAAGCCGATGCTGATCGGTTCCGGTGGCGGCGCGCAGCCAGCCAACAGCAGCGCCAGCGCAGCCACCAGCACCGGTGTCCGACACTCGGTCTTTCCCCATTGCATCCATGCGTTCCTCACCATCGTCCGCGCCCTCGCCCCCATCGCCGCCAAAGCAGCCACTTTACCGACAATTCCCGCCCGCCGGTACCGCTGCAAGGCCTGCCGGCCACCAACGCCGCCTGACGGTCGCCGCCTGGCGGCGCTCCGCCAGTGAGGTTCCCGGCCCATCGGCAGAAATCGTCGCCAGCACCGCCGCCGTCGGCAATCACCGCCGGGCGACTCACGGCGATGCCGCTTTGGCGGTAGAATCCGGCGCTCCGTTCGCGCCGGACATGTCGATGCAATCGCTCTGGATGGTCCTCGCCAGCCTCTTTTTCGCCTGCATGGGCGTCTGCGTCAAGCTGGCAGCGGCAAGCCACTCGGTCGAGGAGATCGTCTTCTATCGCAGCGTGCTGTCGCTGCTCGTCATGTTCGTGATCATCCGCCTGCGCGGCGTGCCGCTGCGCACACCCCAGTGGCGTTGGCAGATCAGCCGCGGCGCGCTCGGCTTCGCGGCACTGCTCGCCTACTTCTGGGCGATCACCCTGCTGCCGCTGGCCACGGCCGTCACCCTGAACTACACCTCAGCCATCTTCCTGGCCACCTACCTGGCCGTCGCAGGACAGCGGCCAACCACCGGCGTCTTTTTCGCACTGCTGCTCGGCCTCGCCGGTGTCGGCCTGCTGCTGCGGCCGAGCTGGAGTGCGGACCAACTGCCCGCTGCAGTCCTCGGCCTGGCTTCCGGCGTACTCGCAGGCATGGCCTATTTCAGCGTCCGCGAGCTGGGTCTGCGAGGCGAGCCCGAGAGCCGGACCGTGTTCTACTTTTCCCTCGTGTCGTCGCTCGGCGCCACCTGCTGGCTGGCCTTCTCCAGGCTGCATCCGATCGATCTGCGCAGCGGCAGCCTGCTGTTCGGCGTCGCGGCTTTCGCCACTGCCGCCCAACTGGCGATGACGCGCGCCTATGCCGCGAGTCGCCCGCTGCTGTCGGCGGCTCTCGCCTACACCACGGTGATCTTCGCCAGCTTCTTCGGCTTCCTCATCTGGCATGAGACCCTCGACCGCGGGTCCTGGCTGGCGATCGGGCTGATCGTCCTCTCCGGGGTTGCAGCAACGCGCCTCTCGGCGCCATCGCGCGGCCGACCGCGAGGAATTCAGCGGGAGGGAAAGGTGCGTGCCAGAAAGCTCTCGTAGACTGTCTGCGCCGCCGCACAGCAATGTCCGTTGCCGGTCGCCAGCAGGTCGGCGTAGACCAGTGCCGGGGGCACCGTCTGCGGCCCCGTGGCCGCTGCCAGAGCTTCGCCCCAGAACGGCTTGCGCAGTTCGAGCAGGCTCTGGTAGTCGGCTGGACCGGCCGGAACGAGCTGCCCGAGAGTGACCAGTCGTGCCGGCAATCGGTCGCCGTAGAGCGTCAGGATCCCCGGCTGCAGATCGCAGCCGAGCAGCTTGGCCGCCGGCTCTCCTCCCCAGCGCAGAGATGCGGAAGGCAGCGGCCACTCCGGCCAGCGGGCGAAGTTTCCGGCCACATGGCGAGCGCCCAGGGTCCGCCCACGCAGACCGAGGGCGTAGGCCTGCGCCCATTCGTCGAGCAGTCGCTTGCTGGCGTTCAGCCGCCGCTGTCGTTGCTGCACCAGCAGCGACTCGTCCCGCTGCAGATCGGCGAGAACTGCCGGCAGGGATCCGAGCGCGACGTTGGCCGCCGCCGCGATCGTCCGGTAGGGCGCGGCCGCCAGTTGCGGGTCGCAGATGAGCGCGAAAAGCACCTTCAGCCGGCTGTTGCTGAAGCCCCGGCTGGCGCGCCGGGCGATCTCCTTCGCATCCGGCTTGCGGCCCTTGACGAGGACCATGAACGAGGCGGTTTCCAGGTAGGCATTGCCCGCCGCATCGGCAAACTGTTGCTGGCTGGCCTGCAGGCGCTCCGCCAGTGGCGGGCTGACGTGGTCGGTGACCAGGAGCGCCGGTGGCTGGCCGGCGTCGACCGGTTGCCGCAACTGCGCCAGCACCGCGCCGAGGCTGCTCTGGGTCAACCGCCTCTTGACGACGACCGAGTAGTTGCTGCTGCCGCGCCCTCTGGCAACACGCAGCCAGGTGCGTGCGTGCCCCTCCGGCTCGGCCGTGAGATCGGCCTGCACCGACACCACCAGGCTGTGGTCACGCAGGGCCTGCACGGTCCGGTCGAGAACCACGCCTGCATCGGCCGTTTTCATCGCGCTTCGCCCAGACCAGAATGAACACGGGCGAATTGTGAACGAAAACCCGCCTCCGCTCAAGATCAGCCGGCGGTGGCCGAGCCCGCGCGCCACGCCGGCCGCGAACGCCAGGCCGAGCGGAGCAACGCCAGCGCTCGCCGGCGGCAGTAGCCACACACGGCGCGCCACAGCGTCGCCCAGCCACGCAGCGGTTGATCGAGCTGGACGCGCGCCGTGCCGATTGCCTCGAGCAGCGCGAGACCGTTGCTGCGCACCACATGGCTCTGACCCGCCACAAGCAGGATGTCGCCAGTTTCACCGGCGACCGTCAGCCAGGCGATGCCGGCCGTGCAGCTGATGCGGACGCCACGCGCCGAGAGCAGCCGCAGCGGCCTGTTCGCGGTGAGGCAGATCTGGCTGTTGCATGGATCGAGTTTCATGGCAGGTCTCCTGGTTTGTTGGTGGCGTCTCGTCCACCGGCCCGAGCGACTGCTCGCACCGGCATCGGCTGCCGTGGCGGGTTGCTCTGATGGCGATCGGACAGCAGCAGTGTAGGGAAGCCGGCGAATGTGGTACAGTCACAAATCTGATGAATTGTGAGCGACACAGTCATGCTTTTCTCAAACTGTGCCGGTCTGAACTGCCGACAACTGTACTGGCGAGACGAATGGAAGCTGAAGCATTGCGCTACGAGAAACTGGCCGAGGATCTGCGTGGCATCATCGCCGCCGGCGACCTGCAACCCGGCGAACGCCTGCCTTCGGTGCGGCGCCTGTCGCGCGAGCGCCGCCTGTCGGTGTCGACGGTGCTGCAGGCGCTGCACCAACTCGAGGATCGCGGACTCGTCGAGGCGCGGCCGCAATCGGGCTATTTCGTCCGCCACCCCGGCGTCCGGCGCGCGCAGCCGGACAGCCGCTCACCGCCCGATATGCCGGTGGCGGTCGATGTCAGCCAGCGGCTGATGCGCGTCCTGCAGGCCGGGGTGGCCCCTGGCGTCGCGCCACTGGCGGCGGCGCTGCCGGCTTCCGGCCTGCTGCCGCTGGCCTCTCTGCAGCGGCTGTACGCCGGCGTCGTCCGGCGCCATCCGCGACTGCTCGCGGGTGGCAGCCACATCAACATGGACGAAGCCGCGCTCGTGCGACAGTTGCTGTTGCGTTCGGTCGGCTGGGCCGGAGCGCTGGCCGCCAGCGAGTTCGTCATCACCAATTCCTGCACCGAGGCGCTCGCCCTTTGCCTGCGGGCAGTGACCAGTCCCGGCGACACCGTGGCCGTCGAATCGCCCGCCTACTACCTGATGCTGCAGCTGCTCGAATCGCTTGGCCTGCAGGCGCTCGAGATTCCGACCGACCCCGGCCGCGGGCTGTCGATCGAAGCCCTTGACCTGGCGACACGCGATGGCCGGGTCGCCGCCTGCCTGCTGGTGGCCAATGCCAGCAACCCGCTCGGCAGCATCATGCCGGACGAAAACAAGCGGCGACTGGCGCGGCTCGCCACCGACCGCGGCCTGCCGGTGATCGAGGACGACATCTACGGCGACCTCCACTTCGGCAACGAACGTCCGTGGCCGATCAAGGCTTTCGACGGCAGCGGCCAGGTGATGCTCTGCTCGTCGTTCTCGAAGTGTCTTTCGCCGGCACTGCGGATCGGCTTCATCGCCGGCGGACGCTACCGCTCGCAGATCGCGCTGCAGAAGACGATCGGCAGCGGCGCGACGAATCCGGTGACGCAACTGGTACTCGCCGAGTACCTCGCGTCAGGCGCCTGCGAGCGCCACCTGCGGACACTGCGGCGCAGCTACCAGCGGCAGGTCGAAGCCATGCGCGCAGCGGTCGCCAGATACTTCCCGGCCGAGACCCGGATCACCGAGCCGCAGGGCGGTTTCGTCCTGTGGGTCGAACTGCCGCCGGAAATCGATGCCAGCGCGCGTTTCGAGCAGGCGATCGCTGCCGGCGTGGCCTACGTGCCCGGAGAGCTCTTCTCGGCCAGCGGCATGTACCGCAACTGCCTGCGCCTGAACTGCGGCAACCCGCATTCGCCGGAGATCGACGACGCAGTTCGCCGGCTCGGCGATCTGCTCAGCCGCTGACACAGCAGCTTCAGCGGCCGGACTCCGTCTGACGCTCGACAAGCAGCACGCGGCCGCGGCCCTGTTCGGCGAGCAGGAGACGCCCCGGCGCCAGCGCCAGGATCGTCTGTGCCGAGCGCAGACCGCTCAGGATGACGTGCAGCTGACCGGAGCGGTCGAGCAGCAGCAGCCGCGCCCGGTGCGTCGCGTCCTCGCTGATCCACAGCCCTTCCTCGTCACACATCAGGAAGCCCGGAGCATCGAGGTCGGCGACGAGCAGCGGATCGCTGCCGTCCGCCGACCAGCGGCGAACGCTTCCCTTTCCCGAACCCTTGCCCTTCAGCGTGTAGAAGAGGTCACCGTTGCCACAGATCGCCACCCCCTCGGCTTCGCGCAGACCGCCGCGGAGGACGCTCAGCGTGCCGCTGACCGCGTCCAGGCGCAGCAGACGCCCTTCTGCCGGCAGATCCTCGATGGCGTAGAGCGCATGGCCGTCACTCGCGAGACCTTCGACATTCCGGCCGGTCATCAGGGTTTCGCTCTGCCCGTCGCGCCACCAAAAAACCCGCTGCTCGCCGCCTTCCTGGCTGAGCGCCAGACCGCCGCGATACGACAGCAGCCCGTCCGGCTTTGAAAGGCCGGCGAGCACCTCCGACACGCGGCCATCAGGACTGCGCCGGAAGAGCGATCCGCGGCCGTTGCCGAGTTCCCGGGTCCAGTAGAGTGACCCGTCGGGATCGGTGGCCAGGGCGCTGACCTGCGGCAGATCATCGAGATGGACCCGATACGCCCAGCCTGCGGCGGCGGTCACCGGGTAAAAACGTTGCCAGGCAAGGAACAGCATGCCGCCCAGCAAGGCGGCGCTGGCTGCAAGCAGCAGCCAGCGCCGCCAGGCCGGCGTCGATGAGGGCGGCAATCCGTTCCCGACCACAAGCATCCTCCACGATGGACAGGAACCGGGGAAAGCCTTCTTCCGCCCGCCTGTGCGCTCATCCTCGACCCGCTGCCTGAAGGCGGGCTGAAGCCCGCCTCGCACCGATGATCGTCGCCCATCACCCACGCCCGACTGCCCGGGTCCCGGGCGCAAGGCAGCTCTGCGCATGCGGCAGGCGGCGTGCACGAATGCGCCGACCTGCAGTGGCCGCGTCCAGCGGCGCAAGAACATCCTGCCTCGATCGCCCGCATGTCGACCAGTACATTGACCTCAAACCTGTCCTGGCCATGCCGCGGGTTCAATCGGGGCAAGACGCGCCGCGGTTGACCGAAGATGTGGCCGCAGGGACGAACATCGACCGAAGCATGCCGCCAGACAAGCGGTTGCGCTCAAGCAGCGAACTGCAGCGCTGCCAGTCGGGCATACAGACCACCCTTGGCCACCAGTGCGTCGTGTGTTCCCTCCTCGACCACGCAGCCATGATCGAGGACGATGATGCGGTCGGCGCGCTGCACCGTCGCCAGGCGATGCGCGATGACGATCGTCGTGCGGCCGGCCATCGCGACCTCGAGGGCCGCCTGCACGACGCGCTCGCTGGCGGCGTCTAGGCTGCTGGTCGCCTCGTCGAGCAACAGCAGCGGTGCGTTCTTCAGCATCGCCCGCGCGATGGCGATCCGCTGCCGCTGCCCGCCGGAGAGTCGCAGGCCGCGCTCGCCGACGAAGGTGTCGTAGCCCTCGGGCAGGCGGCCGACGAACTCGTCGACGAAGGCGGCACTGGCGGCTGACCGAATCTCGTCGGGCGAAGCGCCCGGTCTGCCGTAGGCGATGTTGTCGGCAATGCTGCCGGAGAAGATGACCGGCTCCTGCGGCACGACCGCGATCCGCCCGCGCAGCTCGGCGAGCGACAATCGTCGCAGGTCGACCCCGTCGACCAGGATGGCGCCGGCAGCGACGTCGTAGAAGCGTTGCACGAGCTGGAAGATGGTGGTCTTGCCGGCGCCCGAGGCACCGACCAGCGCCAGCGTCTGCCCCGCCGTGATGACCAGATCGAGCCCCCGCAGGACGCTTGTCGTCGGCCGTGACGGATAGGCAAAGTGCACCTGACTGAAGCGCAGCTGCAAGCCGCCGGCCGACGCCGGCAGGCTGGCCGGGCACGCCGGCTCGGCGATCGGCGAGTGCACGGCGAGCAGTTCCATCAGCCGCTCGGTGGCGCCCGCGGCGCGCAGCAGGTCGCCCCAGACCTCGGCGAGGACGGCAACGCTGCCGGCGACGAGCATCACGTAGAGCGCCGTCTGGCTCAGCTCGCCGGCGCTGATCTCGCCGGCCAGAACGGCCCGCACGCCGCCGTACATGCCGTACAGCAGCGAGGCGAAGACGCCGATGATGACGAAGGCGGTCAGTGCCGAGCGCGTGCCGGTGCGTCGCATCGAGGCCGTGAAGGCCTCTTCGTTGGCGCGGCCGAAGCGCTCGGCCTCGGCCGCCTCGCGGCCGTGGCTCTGCACCACCGCGACCGCATTGAGCACCTCGCCGGCGATGCCGCCGGTGTCGGCCAGGCGATCCTGGCTGGCGCGCGACAACTTGCGGACGCGCCGCGCGATCAGCACCGCCGGCAGGACGACGAGGACGATGATGCCGGCGACCGACAGCATCAGCCGCGGCGCGGTCGCCAGCAGCATCGCCAGGCCGCCGAGCAGCAGCACGAGGTTGCGCAGCCCCATGCTGGCGCTCGAGCCGAGCGCATGATGGATGACCGTCGTATCGGTGCTCAGACGCGAGAGAACCTCGCCGGTCTTCAGCGTCTCGAAGAACTGCGGACTCTGCCGCAGCACGTGCGCGTATACCGCCTGCCGCAGGTCGGTGGTGACGCGCTCGCCGATCCAGCTCACCATGTAGTAGCGGGCGGCAGTGGCCAGACCGAGCAGCAACGAGAGAGCGAAGAGGAACAGGAAGTGCTGCCGAATCGCTGCCATCCGCTCGTCCGAAGCCCCTGCAACGGGCTGCATCAGCCCGCCGTCGACCAGCAGCTTGACGGCGTGGGGAAGCATCAACATCGCGCCGGCAGCCAGCAGCAGGAACGAAAGGGCAAGCGCCAACCGCCCGGGGTAGCGGCCAACGTAGGGCAACAGGGCGCGCAGTGGCCGCAGCCGGCGGGTCGCAGCCGGCGACCCGCCGGCTGCGGCTGGCGCCACGGGAGCGGCCCGGCTCAGCCGAGCATTCCCAGCACGACGCCAACGGCGGCGCCGATGCCCAGCGCGCCGAAGCAGAGCATCGAGAGCAGGAAGCCGGCGCCACGCGTCCGCGGATCGCGCGCGTAGGCGATCGCATACCACACCCGCGCCAGCAGCCAGACGCCCCCGAGCACCGTCGCCCAGAGACTCGATACGCTGCTGGCGAACACCCACAGCACCGGCAGGAAGGCGACACTGTTCTCGACGGTGTTGGCCTGGATGCGGTGGGCGATCTCGAATTGCGGATGGCCGCTGGTCGCCGGCGCCTTGATGCCGAAGCGGATGCGGCAGCGACCGACGTATGCGGCGCAGGCGAAGAGCAGGAAGGAGGTCGCGAGAGTGACCAGGGCTGGTCCAGGGTAAGGGTTCATGGCATCGATTCGGGCAAGGGACGAGTTGCCACAGACAACGAAAGAGCCGCGAAATTCAGCCCTGCCGGCTGCCGAACAGGAAATTGCCGATGCGCCGCAGGCGAAGCACTCGCTCCTCGCCATCGACACCGGCGAACAGCGGACCGGCGGCGGCAGCCAGTTCGGCGGCCCGCTCCGGCGTCAGCAGGGGCGCCCGCTGGCTGAACTCGATCAGCACGAGCTGTTCTTCGCGGCTGAGTGCGCACGGCGGCGGCTCGCTGCCGACATCGATGCTGCCGCCCACCGGCGGCCGGCGGTGGCTCCCGACATGAACCACCAGCGTCCCGGCGGCGAGATCGCCGAGCCGCTTGCCGTCGGCGTTGAGGAGGCTGCTGACGAAGCCCGTGGCATAGAGCAGCGGCAGGAAGTCGATGGCGCGCAGGGAATTGCGGATGAACGCCGCATTGCCGCCGACCGGCCGCCCGTCGTCGTGCACCACCGCCAGCCCGCACGCCTTCTTGCCGGGTGTCTGCCCATGAAACCAGATCTCGCAGGCGATCGGATAGAGCCACTCGAGCAGGAACGCGGCGAGCAGGAGCAGACCGGCACCGAAATCGCCCAGCCGCGAGGCGACGAGCACCAGCAGCAGCCAGACCGCCAAGCGGATCAGGAAATCGATCAGCCAGGCGCGCGCGCGCACCACCGGACCGGCCAGCCGCAGGTCGATGACGCAACCCTCGGGAGTCGCCAGCCGGCGAACGGTATCCAGACGCGCGCTGCTCGTCACTCGCTGAAGAAGATGTCGCGATAGGCGGCGTAGAGCGAGGCGTAGATCACCGGCAGCAGCAGCAGCCAGCCGAGCAGCAGGGGCAGGCTGGCGCATACCGCAAGGAGCAGGACGAGGACGCCATAGACCATGAACGGCGGCAGGTTGCGCAAAGCGACGCGCAGGCTGGTCCAGATCGCCTGGCTGGCCGAAAAGTCGTGCAGCACGACCAGCGGCGGCGCCAGCCAGACGGCCATGGCAAGCGGCGTGAACACCAGGATCATCACCCCGAGCGAGAGCAGGAAGGTCCACAGCGCCGCCTCGCCGCCCGCACCGTCCGCCGTTCCGACCGCCACCGCACCGGTCAGCGCGGCAACCACGCCGATGATGATGGCCATCAGCAACAGGCCGAGGAGATAGAGCAGGCCCACCATCAGCAGCGTGCCCGGGCGCCGCGAGAAGCCGGCGAACAGGTGCGAGAAGCGGATGCCCTCGCCGTCCTCGATGGCGCGGCAGCCGATGCTGAGCCCGCCGATGAACACCGGCGCCAGCAGGTTGACGGCGACGTTGAGGAACGGGATGCTGCCGAGGATGAGCAACACGGCGAGACAGGCGACCGCGATGCCGATCCAGGTCCCCGGCGCCGTCCGGAAGAGCTGCCAGCCCCGCTGCAGCCAGCGGTAACCGTGGCTGAGCGGCAGCAGGCGGCCACCGCCCTGAAAATCGCCGATGACCAGCTCGCCATGGTCCTGCAGGCGCGCCACCGGCGTCTGAAACGGATTGTCCTGGATACTCATCGCGCCCCCCGCGCCGCTGCCCTCAGCATGGCCGCCATCGTCGTCGTCCTCACCACGGCGCTGTCGCGCCGCCGCCCGCAGGCGCGTACTATAGCGTGCCCGCGCGCTTTCTGGCTCGGTAATGATTGATCAGAGCCACCGGCAACTCACTCGCACTGACATCCAGGATCTCGACGCCGCCGTGGCGCAGCAGGGCCAGTTGTCGTCGCCGCGCCTGCAGGTAGTCGAGACCGGCGGCGCGCAGCAGCGCCGCGGAGAAGTCCTCGACCGGCGCCTCGAGCACCTCATCGAGGATCGGTTCGCGCAGACTGGCGACGCTGACCGCATGCCGGCGACGCAAATGACGCACCGCCGGCAGCAGCGTATCGTCGTCCTCGTCGCGCAGGTTGGTGACCAGGATGACCAGCGCCCGCTTGCGCAGATGGCGGCTCAGCGTCTCGCTGGCGGCGAGATAGTCCGGGACCTGCAGCGATGGCTCGAGATCGTAGACCGCGTTCATCAGCGTGTTGACCGTCGCCACCGTCTTGCCCGGCAGCAGAAGCCGCGGCCGCGCATGGCCGAAGGTGGCGAGGCCGACCGCGTCGCCCTGGCGCAGGGCCACCCAGGCGAGCAGGAGAAGGGCGTTGAGGGTATGGTCGAAGTGCGACAGTTCGCCGTCGCGGGCGCGCATGCGGGCGCTGCAGTCGAGCAGGAAGAGGATCTGCTGATCGCGCTCATCGGCGTACTCGCGCGAGATCAGGCGGCTGACGCGGGAACTCGCCTTCCAGTCGATCGCCCGCGGCGAGTCGTCCTGGCGGTAGTCGCGCAGTTGCTGGAATTCCATTCCCTGACCGCGCCGCCGCCGCTGCAGGATGCCGATCTGTGACAGCCGGTTGTCGGTGGCGAGCAGCGTGTAGTGGGCGATGCGCGCGAAATTCGGGTACACCCGCACCTCGTCGCGGGCCGCCAGCCGCTCCTGCATCTGCCACAGGCGCAGCGGCGACGAGCGGCGCAGCGTGATGCCGTCGAAGCACTGCCGGCCGCGCTCGCTGACCGCCACGCGGTAGCTGAGGCGCAGCCAGCGCCCGCGCGCCAAGGCGAAAGGCAGCGGCAGGCCGTCGCTGGCGAAGGCCGCCGGGTGGCCGTCGGTCAGCCAGCCGCGGGCAGCGGCGGCGTCACAGCGCAGACGCAGCCCGACGGTCTGCCAGGTACCCACCGGCATCGCGTGCGCCAGTTGCCGCTGCACGCTGACTTCGCCACGCCGGCTGCGGGCAGCCAGTCCATCGGCCACCGCCAGCGCAGCCAGGGCGACGCCGGCGGTCTGCCAAAGCGGCAGCCAGGCGGGCACGATGGCCGCGGCCACTGCCAGCAGCAGCCAGCAGCCGGCGGCCAGCAGAAGCGCACGATCGGGCAGGAGCATCGAAAAGTCTAGAGGCGTGGCGCCGGCACGCGCTCGAGCAGCGCGCGCAGGAGATCGTCGGCGCTCAGCCCCTCGATCTCGGCCTCGGCGGTCGGCGTCACGCGATGGCGCAGTGCCGGCAGGGCGACGGCCTTGACATCGTCCGGGGTGGCAAAGCCACGCCCGCCGATCAGTGCCCGCGCCCGCGCCGCGCGGACCAGCGCGATCGGCCCGCGCGGCCCGGCGCCGCTGGCCAGACCGGGCGTATCGCGACTGCCGCGAACGATCGCCACGGCATAGGCGAGGACGCGCTCGTCGAGGGTCACATGCGCGGCCCACTGCTGCAGTCCGACGACGGCGGCCGGCTGCAGCAGCGTCGCCACCGTCTCGACGTCGAGATCGGCGCCGGTCTTGGCGCTGGTCACCTGCCGCGTCAGGGCGATCTCCTCCTGCTCGCTCGGGTAGTCGATGCGGATCTTCAGCAGGAAGCGGTCGAGCTGCGCCTCCGGCAGCGGGTAGGTCCCCTCCTGCTCGATCGGGTTCTGCGTCGCCAGGACCATGAACGGCTGCGGCAGGGGCGACGTGCTGCCCTCCAGCGTCACCTGCTTCTCCTGCATCGCTTCGAGCAGCGCCGCCTGCGTCTTCGCCGGCGCCCGGTTGATCTCGTCGGCGAGCAGCAGATGCGTGAATACCGGACCCTGCCGGGTGACGAAGCGTGCCGTCGCTGCATCGAACAGCGTGTGCCCGACGACGTCGGAAGGCATCAGGTCGGGAGTGAACTGGATGCGCCGCGTCTCGCCGGCGAAGGTTCTCGCCAGAGCCTTCACCAGCAGGGTCTTGCCGAGGCCCGGCACGCCCTCGATGAGGACATGTGCATCGGCGAGCAGCGCGATCAGCACCTCGTCGATGACCGCCTGCTGACCGATCACCGCTTTCGCGATCTCGCCGCGGACGGTGGCGAGCAACTGCGCCGCCTGCTGCAACTGCTCCGTCGAAAGTCTGACCGCTGGACTGTTCATGGTGGAATTCTCAAAGGACCCGTTCAAGCTCTTGCAGCGTGCGCAGGGCGTCGGTGAAGGCATGCGGACCATCGGCGGGACCGGCCAGCGCGGCGGCAATGCGCGCCGCCGGCAAAGCGGAGAGTGCCGCCAGCTGGCTCACCTGCGCCGCCGGCGTGCGGGCGGCGATTGCCGGCCGGCGCTGGCCGAGACGCTGGCGGAAATGCTCGCGGGCGGCCGGCAGCAACGCCGCCAGTTGCCCGCAGCGCCACAGATAGCGGCCGACCGCCGCCAAGTGCTCGCGCAGTTCGCGGCGCGCAGGCGCCGGCTCGGGCTGCAGGCTGCCGAAACGGGGAACGATGCGCCACAGCCAGAGCAGCAGCACGAGCAGCGCGGCGAACGCCGCCGCGCGCGCATTCTCGGCGAGCCATTCGAACAGCGTCGGCATCTGCAGCCTGGACAGCAGCAACACCTGCGGCGGCGGCGAGCCCGCGTTGCCACCGATCAGCGTCCAGTAGAACTCGGCGTGATCCAGCTCGCCGATCCGCCGGTTGCCGAGCTGCTGGTCGAGTTCGCTGGCCACCGTCAACCGCCCTTCGCCGATGCGGAACTGCAGCATCTGCACCCCCTCCTGCCCGCCGTCGCCAGCCGACCAGGCGGGCTGCCGCCCGCTGGCGCTGAGCTTCTGCCAGCTGGCGGAAACCTGCAGCGGACGACTGCCGCCAGGCGGCTGCACGGTGATCGCCGCGGGACGCTGCGGTATCTCCTCCATGGACCTGGTCGCACGGCCGACGCCGACACTGTCGAGCAGCGGATCGGCAAGCTGCGGATCTTCCGCCACCGCGATCAGGTGGCCGCCCGCCGCGACCCAGGCAAGCAGGTGGCGCAGACGCTCCGGCGGCAGCAGATGCGCCCGCTGACGGTCGAGAAAGAGGGTGGTTCCCGCCGGCGGATCGTCGAGCACGCGGGCATCGGACTGCCGCCTCAGCGTGCCACCCATGCCGGCGGTCAGCCGCTCCAGCGCCAGGTACGGATTGCGCCGCGCCTCGGCGTGCGGCGCCTCGCGTACGGACACCGGCACGCGCTCGAAATGATCGACGAGCCAGACGGCAAGCGCGCCCACGACGAGCAGCGCGAGCAGTCCGGCCGCCAGCAATCGCCGCCTCATCGCCGACCACCGCTGGCGGCGAAATGATGCTGCCAGGCCGCCAGCAGTTCCTCGGCACGCGGACCCGGCAGCGGCCAGCCGCCATAGGCCACCCGGCGCCAGGCGTCTACGAGTTCGGCGAAACAGCGCTCGACCGCCGTCGGCACCTGCCCGGCGACGCGGCGCAGACAGTCTTCCTCGGTGTCGCCGGTGGCGAATTCGATCTGCCGCTGCGCGATCAGGCTGCGCAGCGCACCGCGGTAGAGCAGGCTCAGGGCCTCGACGGTCGCGCCACGCGCCAGCGCCGCCGCCGCTGCCAGTGCGACCTCGGCGGGCAGCGATGCGGGCCGCAGGTCGACGCCGGCGACGAACTCCGGCAGGCGCTGCGACTGCGTCGCCGGCGACCGCGGCCGATAGCGGACGAGCACCAGGACCAGTGCCGCCAGGGCCAGCCCGGCGAACACCCACAGCAGGCCGCGCAGGAACTCGGCCAGGCTCTCGGCGACGATCAGCAGCGTTGCCAGCCAGTCATGCCGCGGCTCGTCAACGGGGCCCTCCTGCTGCCGCCAGTGCCAGCGCCAGTCCTCGCGCAGTTGCCCGAAGACCGGTTCGGCGAGGACGGCATCGACCACTGCGCGCGCCGCCGCCGGCGGCCTGACCGGTGCCACGGCCGCCGCCACGCCCGCATCGCCAGCGACGACCGTAGCCACCACCGGCGGTGCAGCCGCCAGAGCCGGCGCCGGTGACAGCCAGACGGCGCCGGCGGTCAGCGCGACGAGGACGAGCATCGATGGTGCGCCGACACGCTCGGCCGCGAGGCGCTGCGCCAGGCGTCGCAGACCGAGCTCGATGTCCCACCCCTCGAGTTCGCTGCGCCGGTTGAGGTAGAGTGAAAAGCCGGAGGCCACATACAGCGGCTCGATGATCGTCTCGGCGAGCATGAAGCCGAGCGCGGCCAGCAGATGACCGAAGCGCGACTCCTCGTCGCCGAGCCAGTCCCATGGCGACCAGTGCCGATGCTCACCCGGCACCAGGGCAAAGAGCACGAAAAGCAGCGACAGCAGCAGCACCGACGACATGTTGGCGCAGAAAAAGGTCAGCCAGGCGGCATGGCCGTGGCAGCGCCGGCCGAGCAGCGCGAAGCGGGCGCGGGCGGCGGCGCCGCGCTGTTGCTCGAGCTGCCACACCGGCAGCAGCAGCGAGCGCGCCAGGCTGAAGCGGCGCAGGCTGAGTCCGGAGATCAGCCCCGGCGCGCGCAACAGGCGCGGCAGCTCGCGCAGCACATCACGGACGGAACACGCCTCGCCGAACAGTGAACGACTGCAGACATGCAGCAGCACACGGTCGAACAGCGGCTTCAGCCACCACAGCAGCGCGATCACGTATCCCGGCCACGGCCAGAAGGCGAGCAGCAGCAGACCGGCCAGCCAGTAGGTGGCGAACCAGGCGCCGTAGATGCGTACGGCCCACTGCCGCAGCATCGCCTGTCCGAGGTCGATGGCCTCCCAGGCGCTGCGCCGCCGCAGGCGGACGGCGATGTCCTCAAGCCGCACGGTGGCGCCCGGCGAGCAGCAGATAGGCCCAGGTCAGCAGCCACAGCGCACTGCCGACGGCGACCTTGACCGCGAATGGGACGTCGGGCCGCGGCGACCAGAAGGCTTCGACGAAGGCGGCGAGCAGGGTCAGGGCGGCAGCACCGTAGAGCAGCTTCACGGCGATGCGCGCGTGCTGCCGCAGAGCCGCCAGCCGTGCCTGCCGCCCCGGCGCCAGCAGCGCCATGCCGAGCTTCAGTCCGGCGGCGCCGGCGAGCACGGCACCGGTCAGCTCGAAAGCGCTGTGGCCGGCAACGAAACCCCAGAAGGTCGGCACATGACCGATCTGCGTCAGGTGGCCGGCGATGGCGCCGATGTGCAGGCCGTTGTACACCAGGTAGAAGACCGTCCCCAGACCGAAAGCGACGCCACCGGCGAAGATCTGGAAGTCGATGCGCACGTTGTTGGCGATGTAGAAGGCCCACATCGCCCACTCGCTGCTTGCCGCCCGCGGCCGTCCGAGGTGCCGCGCCGTCGGCGAATACATGTCCTCGATCTCGCCCACCGTCTCCGCCGACAGCAACAGGAAGGCAGCGTCCGGCCAGGCCTGGATCAGCAGCAGCAGGCCGAGCAGCGGCAGCAGCAGGAGCACGGCGGCGGCGAGCACGAGCCGCCACTCGCGGCGCACGAGTGCCGGCAGGTCGCCGCCAAAGAAACGTCGCCAGGCCTGTCCCTGCGGCTCGCCGGCGCCGTAGATGCGCTGGTGTGCCGCCAGTACGCGGCGGTGCAGGTCCTCCGCCAGTGCCGCCGAGTAGTTGCGGTCGAGCACCAGCGCGAGGTCGTGGCAGAGCCGCCGGAAACGCTGCGGCAGCCCGGCGGCGCCGGCGGCGTCGCCCTCCGGCGCCGCCGGGCGCGGCCCCCGTGCCGGCGCCAGCCAGCGATCCCAGGCTTCCCATTCCGCCGCTCGGCGGGCGATGTATTGACGTTCCTTCACGGTCCCTTCCAGACGATGCGGCGGATGATGCGGGATACGCCGGCAAAGGGCAAGGGTCGGCAGCGGACAGCGCGGCAAGGTGTTGCGCGGTCGCCGTCCACCGTCGCCCGGCCAGCGCGGCGGCGCACCGCCGGCGGCGGACCTGACCGCCCGGCGCCAGCACCGCCGGCCCCGTGCCGTCGCCTGGCAACGGCATGATGACGACGCGTCAGCCGGCGGTCAGCGTCATCAGGATGTCGGCGTACCAGGCGCAGTTGAGGCCGAGTGCCTCGTCGAGCTCGATGTCGCGTGAGCCGACGTCCAGCCGCGCCGAGTGAACGCCGAGCAGCAGCCACGGCAGCCCGGTATCCACCGCATCAGCCGCCGGCACGCGCATCACCACCGGCGCGCCGCTGGTACCGCGATGCGTCCGCGCATCGGTGAGGAAGTAGCCCTCGCCCTTGAAGCGCAGGCCGTAGGACGACGCCAGCACGGCTTGGCGGACGACCGGCATGTGGTGCAGGGTATCGTGGAATCCCAGCGGGAAGCCGACGACGAGTAGCGAGCCACCGATCTCGACGCGATCGCCGCAGCCCGGCAGATGCTCCGGGCCGAAGGCGCGGAGCAGCGTCGGCACCGGCAGTGCGCTGCGCTCGACCTCGATCACCGCCACGTCGACGTCACCGGCGGAATCCCGTCCCTGCCGCCAGAGACAGCGACCGCCGCGGTAGAGGGGAATCGAGAACTTCCTCGACTCGGCCAGATTGGCCGGGTCGACATGCAACTCGATCTCGATGCGATCCGGATAATGATGGCTCGGCCTGTCGACCAGGACATGCCGGCTGCTGACCAGGAACAGTCGGTCGTTGCGGGCGAAGAAGAAACCACTGGCGTTGCTCAATGGCTGCTGCTGAACGAAAGTGGTGATCCGCGTCGCAACAAGCAGGATGGAGTCGATCATCGGGGGACGGGCACAGGAGCTGTCGGAGGGTGAACCTTACCCCCAAACGGGCCGATCGGCGAATGCACGCCCGTGGCGTTGCGCCCGGACACACGCCGCACCGCGAAGCGCAGCCGCTCGCCGTGAGCGGTGCAGAAAAGGCCTCGCCGCGCGGCCCGCGTTGGACTATCCTGCAGCCGTTGCCGGCAAGACCAGGTCCCGCAGGGAGCAGCCGCAGCGTCGGTTGCCGGCACGTCCCGATTTGACCAAGGAGAGAAGCGATGAGCAAACAGGCCCTCTGTATCGGCATCAACGACTACCCCGGCACGCAGAACGACCTCTCTGGCTGCGTCAACGACGCCAACGACTGGGCAGCCGCACTCGCCGCGCGCAGCTTCAGCGTCGTCAAGCTGCTCGATTCGCAGGCCAGCAAGGCGGCCATCGTCGCCGCCATCAGCGGCCTCATCGGCCAGGCGGTGAACGGCGACACGCTGGTCATCACCTATTCCGGCCACGGCACCTGGGTACCCGACCAGGACGGTGACGAGCCGGATCAGCGTGACGAAGCGCTCTGCCCATGGGACATCGGCCAGGGCAAGGCGCTGCTCGACGACGAGCTGCACCTCCTGCTGGCGAAGCGCGCCGCCGGCGTCCGCATCATCCTGATGTCGGACAGCTGCCATTCCGGTTCGGTCACCCGTGGCGACAGCTCGGAGCTCGATCCCGGCATGCCGCGTGCCCGCTTCCTGCCGCCGGAAGCATGGCTGCACGATGTCGAGTTGCCGAGCGCGACGCCGCGCCGGCTGGCGGGTGGCATCGCCCGCTCCGGTGGCGACCTGCTGATGGCAGGATGCCTGGACAGCCAGTTCAGCTGGGACACGCGTTTCAACGGACGGCCGAACGGTGCGTTCACCTACTACGCCCTGAAGACGCTGGCGAAGCTCGGCGCCAGCGCGTCCTACGCGCATTGGTTCAAGGCCATCACACCGGCTTATCTGCCGACCAACCAGTTGCCGCAGAACCCGCAGCTGTTCGGCTCGGCGACAGCCCGCAAGTGGAAGGTCTTCAGCTGAGGGTGATGACGGTCGAGATGCGCAGGACGGAAACGGCCCGCCGGCGCCCTCAGGCGATCAGCGAGCCGGCTGCCGCGACACCGGCGAGGTAGTCGGGATCGCGCTGCAGAGCGTCCCGGTCGATCGCCTCGGTCGCCGGCGCCAGCCGTTCGATCCGCCGCGCCCGGCGCGGATCGGCCGGCGGCCGCCATTCGGCGAGCACTTCGCCGACCGCGTCCGGCGAGTTGCAGACCAGCAGCAGGTCGCAACCCGCCCGCCAGGCGGCCGTGCAGCGGCCGACGATGCCGCCGGCGAAGCTGGCGCCGGCCATCGACAGGTCATCGCTGAAGATCACCCCGTCGAAAGCCAGTTCGTGACGCAGCATGTCGATCCAGAACGGCGAGAAACCGGCCGGACGGGCGTCGAGCAGCCGATAGATGACGTGTGCCGGCATCACGGCGTCGAGCCGCAACCGCCGGTAGGGCTCGAGATCGGGCGCCATCTGCGGCAGCGGGCGCTCGTCCATCGGCAGGTCGACATGCGAATCGGCGGCGACCCAGCCGTGGCCGGGGAAATGCTTGCCACAGGCAGCCATGCCGGCGCGGTGCAGGCCGTCGACCAGCGCCGCGGCGAGTTCGCTGACCGCCAGCGGGTCGCCGTGGAAGGCGCGGTCGCCGATGACCGCGCTGCGTCCCCAGTCGAGGTCGAGAACCGGCGTGAACGAGAGGTCGACCCCACAGGCACGCAGCTCGGCAGCCAGCACGTAACCGATGCGCCGCGCCGCCAGCGTCGCCGCCGCGGGCTGCCGCTCCCACAACTCGCCGAGGCGGCGCATCGGCGGCAGACGGGTGAAGCCATTGCGGCAGCGCTGTACCCTGCCCCCCTCGTGGTCGATGGCGATGAGCAGCGGCGGCGAGCGCAGTGAATGCACTTCGGCGGTCAACTGCGCCAGTTGCTCCGGCGACTCGTAGTTGCGTGCAAAGAGGATCAGGCCACCGACCAGCGGGTGCCGCAGGCGCTCTCGTTCCAGCTCTGAGAGGCTGCAGCCGGCAAGGTCGATCATCAGCGGACCGGGTGCAAGCTGTGGAAGGTTGCTCATGATGGTTCCAACGACTGTTCCAGGACGACGAAGGCGACGGCGTAGTCGTTCTCGTCGCTGATCGACAGGTGGGCGACGAGCCGGCGCTGCGCCAGGTGGGCGGCCAGCGGCGGCGCGTAGACGAAGACCGGCCGGCCGCGTGCATCGTGCGTGACGCCGATGTTCGGCAGCGTCGCCGGTGCGACGAGGCCGATGCCGAGCGCCTTGCCGAGCGCTTCCTTGGCGGCGAAGCGCTTGGCGAGAAAGCGCGCCGGATCGCGCACGGCGGCGAACTCGACGCACTCTGCCGGCGACAGGATGCGGCGCAGCGCGCGCTCGCCATGCCGCCGGTGCAGGCTGCCGAGGCGGGCGACGGCGACGATGTCGGTGCCGACACCGGCGATCATCGAGCCCGCGCCTGCGCCTCGCGCAGCAGGCGCTTCATCTCGCGCACCGCCTCGCGCAGGCCGACGAAGACCGCGCGGCTGATGATCGCATGGCCGATGTGCAGCTCGCGGATGCCGCGCAACTGCGCGACCGGCTGCACGTTGAAGTAGTTGAGCGCATGGCCGGCGTTGAAGCGCATGCCGTGTTGACGGATGGCCTCGCCGGCGGCGCGGATCTGCTCGAGTTCGGCGAGCACCGCTGGGCTCTCCGGATCGCGCCCCTGGGTATAGAAGGCATGCGCGTAGGGGCCGGTGTGAATCTCGCAGACGCGCGCGCCGATGCGCGCCGCCGCCTCGACCTGCGCCAGATCGGCGTTGATGAAGACGCTGCTGACGATGCCGGCGTCGGTGAGCCGGCTCACCACCTGGCGCAGCCGGGATTCCTGGGCGACCACGTCGAGGCCGCCTTCGGTCGTCACCTCGTGCCGCCCCTCGGGCACCAGCATCGCCATCTGCGGCTTGATCCGGCAGGCGATGGCGACCATCTCGTCGGTCGCCGCCATTTCCAGGTTGAGCTTGATCTGCGCCAGAGCGTGCAGCTTCTCGACGTCCGCGTCCTGGATGTGGCGACGGTCCTCGCGCAGGTGGATGGTGATGCCGTCGGCGCCACCGAGGTGCGCTTCGACCGCCGCCCAGACCGGGTCCGGCTCGTAGGTGCAGCGTGCCTGCCGGATCGTCGCCACGTGGTCGATGTTGACGCCAAGTTCGATCATAGTTCCTGTAGCTCCCTGAAAATCCGGCGGCTGACGAGGCTCCTGCCGCCGATGTGGTGCGCGATCAGCGTCCGCATGAGTTGCTTGGCCTCGGCCAGCGAACGCGGATCGGAAAGATCATCACGTGCCAGGTCGAGCAGCGTGCGGCCGCTGAGCGTCAGCGGCGACGCAGCCGGACCGGGCAGGCGCACCGGACCGCGTTCGACCTCGTACAGGTAATGGGCGTCGGCCTCGACCGCGGCGCCGGCGACGTCGGCGTCGAGGGTCGGTCCGTAGCCGAGCTCGCGCAGGAGCGCGCGCTCGAAACGGCGCAGGTCGGACTCCTGCTCACCATCGGCAAGGCGACGCAGCGTCGCCGCGTATACCGCGAACAGTTGCGCGTGGGCGTCTGCACGCGGCAGCAGGTGCAGCAGCAGTTCGTTGAGGTAATAGCCGCAGAACAGCGCCTTGCCCGCCAGCAGCGGTTGCCCGCCCTGCCACTCGGCCCGCATCAGCGTGTACACTTCGCCGCGGCCGGCCCAGGCCAGCTCGAGCGGCTGAAAGGCGAGCAGCACCCCGCGCAGGACGGAACGCGGCCGCCGCGCGCCGCGTGCCAGCAGGGCGACCCGGCCGTGGTCGCGCGAGAAGACGTCGACGATCAGGCTGGTCTCGCTGTACGGATAGGCATGCAGGACGAAAGCCGGCTGCCCGTCTACCTTGTGCCGCTGGTTCACCCGCCGACTCGTCCGCCAGTCATCGCTCGCCCTGCCGACCGACGGCCATGACCGCTTCCGGCAGTGGCGATCATGAAAGCCATGACCGCTTCCCTCGCCGCCGATCCATGCTCGGCGATGGTGAGGAGAGATTCGTCAGGCGCCTGCGCGACTCGCCGGTCAGTCGTAGCCAAGTGTCCTCAACATGCGCTCATCGTCGGCCCAGCCCGACTTCAGCTTGACGAAGACCTCGAGAAAGACCGGCCCGCCGAACAGCCGCTCCATGTCCTGCCGCGCTTCCGTGGCGATGCGCTTGACGACCTCGCCGCCCTTGCCGACGACGATCGGCTTGTGTCCCTCGCGATCGACGAGGATCGCCGCACTGATGCGACGCAGGCCACCATCGACGACGAAGCGCTCGATCTCCACCGCGGCGGCGTACGGCAGCTCGTCACCGATCAGGCGAAACACCTTCTCGCGAATGTACTCGGCTGCCAGGAAGCGCTCGCTGCGATCCGTGAGCTCATCCTCGGCAAACAGCAGGCCCGCGTGCGGCAGATGCTTGCGCGCCTCGGCCAGCAGCAGGTCGAGCTGGTCGCCGCGCGTCGCGCTGACCGGAACGATCGCCGCGAACTCGCCCTCGCCCGCCAGGCGGGCGAGAAACGGCAACAGCTGGCTCCGGTCGCGCAGCTGGTCGATCTTGCTGACGACGATGATCAGCGGCCGGTCGGCCGGCACCAGTTGGCGGACCTGACGATCGCGCGCGTCGAAACGGCCGGCCTCGACGACGAGGAAGACGACGTCGACCTCGGCCAGCGCCTGCCGCACGCCGCGGTTCATCGCGCGATTGAGCGCGTTGCCATGGCGCGTCTGGAAGCCCGGCGTGTCGACGAAGACGTACTGCGCATCGGCCCGGGTGAGAACGCCGACGATGCGGTGCCGCGTCGTCTGCGCGCGGCGCGAAACGATGCTCAGCTTTTCGCCAACGAGTGCATTGAGCAGCGTGGACTTGCCGACGTTTGGCCGGCCGACGATGGCGATCTGCCCCGAGCAGCGCCCGCTCATCGCTTGTCCACCACCGCCAACGCCGCCAGCGCCCGCTCGGCGGCCATCTGCTCGGCGGCCCGGCGGCTGCTGCCGCGACCCTCGGTGTGGATGCCGAGGCTGTCGATGACGCAGGCGACACGGAACTGCTGCGCGTGCGCCTCGCCTTCGGTCCCGGCCAGCC
>ERZ761592.36-NODE-36-length-81718-cov-117.267722_pt1 | contig 81718 bp, 111 predicted proteins | sample MGYA00433095_ERZ761592 | MGnify/ENA primary metagenome ERZ761592 (study PRJEB28899, sample SAMN03785554) | bioreactor sludge metagenome | biome: EBPR Sludge; feature: EBPR Bioreactor; material: 0.22µm filtered reactor supernatant | place: Saint Lucia: Queensland... | reverse complement strand
TCTCTACAATTCAAGTATTACACACTCTTCTGAAATATGCAATACATTTATCAAGGTATCTGGAGCCTTTTCTTCGCACTAGAAACCCCCGAAAGTATTTGAACTCTGGGGGGTTGATTAAGACTTAGGCTGGTCAGCTAACTCAAGTTAAAGGCATGAAGCCCCGTCACTTTAGTGCAGGGTGCTGACCTCTAGGCAGACTATCTCTGCACCGTAATCTTCGGCGATTTTTTTCGCCTCTTCTTCGCCAAACGACGAAGCGCAATCTTCACTATGTGTCCAGCCGAGGACTAAGGAATCCTCGGGAAAAAACTCGCCGCCCATAACGTCTTGTTCCCATTTTGCGTACCCCAAAATGGGGTCTTTCACTAAATACAATGTCATCGTCCTTGCTCCTTGCTCAATTTCTCTACTCTTTAAGTATTACACACCTTTCTGATTTGTGCAATACATTTATCAAGCATCTGGAAGGACTCTCTCTTAATGCAAGAACCCCCAGGATCCAAAGAGATTTGACGACAAGCAAAAACCCCTCTAGGTCGTTAAACCTAGAGGGGTTCAAGATTGCCATGCCTCAAGCAATGACGGAGAGCATTGTTGATTCCCTTATTATAAGTTGTCCATTCTCAATGAGACATTGAGTACCTTAACTAAGCTATAGGCCACATCTTTAATAGCTTGATGCTGATTAAGGACAGGGAAAGAGTTCCATTGCTCTTGCGTGAAATACTTGGTGATGGGTGCGATCGTAGACAAAGCCATGGGACTGCCACCCCCACCGGGCAAATCAACCTGAATAGTGACTGGATAATCCTTATAGGGAAGTTGAGGGGGCGTGATGCTGCCATCCTTCTCCCCTGTCTCCCACCTTTGTTTGTTGACTTCAACTTTCTTGAGGTATGCCGTTTCGATCTCGGCTTGAGTAAAGCCCAGGTGTTGGCAGGCAGTAGCAAATCTACAAATGGAAACCCTAAAAAACATTTCTGCCGCATAAGAAAGCAAGTCCGCCAAGATTTCCTCAAGAGTCTGCTCGTCGCCTACTGGCCTTTCAAAGCGGTCTTCCCAGTTGCCGCTAGACAATGAGAAGTATTCGTTCATCTCTTTTTCTGCCAACGCTCCGGTTAGCAGAAAACACAGCACGTCCGCCAATTCATCTAGTTGCCTCTCACGAGACTCAGATGAGAACTCCTTCCCCTGTCTCTTCCACCAACACCAATCTCCTTTTCTAGACTGAGCAAACTCTCCTAGTTCCGCCATGATTGCCCAACATAGTTGCTCGTTGGTCGGTGTCGCTCCCAGATGGGAGTTCAGTTCTTTTTGAATATCTAGTAATTCTTGCAGTGTCATAAGTCTTGCTCCTTTGTAAGTTCAATGCAAATAATCCAGTAGACTCCTGCGATGTACAGCAGGGGCAGGAATAGGGATAGAATCCCAAGCAATGTCAAGGCAATGTTCATTGGCTAATGGGTAAGTGGAAAGAATCTTTCAGCATCAGCCAGGAAGAAATTCTCTTCTGGTACTAGTTGCCTCATAAGAGCCTGATTCATAGAAAAGCAAGCCATTAGTCGTCGTCCATTGAGCAGATACTCCATCGTCACAGCCCCTTTCTCCCAGTCCTCCGCTGGTTTAGCTGCTTTGATTTCATTCACCTGATCAATGCCAGCGTTGCCAATCCCCAGCCACACAGCATCATGAGACTCATCATCCTGCCATACAAGATAGGCGTAAATGGATTGAGCGATCGCCAACGCCCGCTGGGTAGTTTTGGCCCGATTACCTGCCCACACATCAAAGGTTAGTTGGTGGGTGACATCTCCCTGCTCGTCATGGAACTTGATAGTGTGTTCTGCCATAAATCAACTAACAACGTCGCCTTGTTCGGACAGGGAAGGAATGGATGCCGGGAACCATTGGCCCCGGACGTAGACCAACGCGGGGCGATCAATATTTTTGAGTTGTTGCTCTAGGGAATCCCGCAGTTCGATATTCGGCTTTGCGCCTAGGCCAAAGTAGTCAGTATCCTCCAACGCTTTAGCGACTCCAGGTTTGCCGGGAAAGATGATAGTGGCGCAATCTCTGCTCTCGGCACTGGTACCAAACACCTGAGCGTTTAATTCAACACTCAAGGTCATAATCCGCCGCTTAATTTTGCGGGTGACTGTTCGGTAATAAAGGTTCCACACATCGTAGAGTTTTTTGTTGGCATTACGGAGAACTGTGGTAGTAGCAGCCGCTTCCTCCATGATGCAAATAGCAGGGGAGAAATCTCTTTTTCCCTGTCGGTATTGATTAACTAGGTTTTTGATCAGATCAACGTCTTTGGCCATCTCAACCGCCATCAACTCAAAATCTGAGTGGACTTCAGCATTCCCCCAATCCCCTTCGGCAGCGTACATATCGAATACTTTGAGGCTGGCCCCAATAACGTGACGAGACAGCCACTTGGCTACTCGCGTCTTTCCAGATCCCATAGGGCCAACCACCCCCAGCACAGGATGTTGATCGGCATCCTTAAGATCGTTCCAATCGAAAAAGCCTTCTGGCTGTGCTGGCGTGGGAAATGAGTTGACAGCTTCTGTCTTGGCCTCAAGTGCTGGGGTCTCAGTTGGGATCGACTGAGATTGTTGCACTTGCGCCTGACGCTCTAAGGCTACAGCTACTCGTTGAGCTTCAACTTCTAGGGCCTCCTGATTGGCTTGCTCCTCTGCCAAAATTGCTTCGTACTCCTCAATGCTCAAGCCATGTTGTGCAGCATAGTAGGCCCGCGCTCGTTGTTCAGCCGTAGCTGGCGCTAAGACCTCTTCGACAAACTGAGCGTTGCCCGCTAACTCACCCTGCATCAGCAGAAGTTCCTGTTGTTTGGACGCTGCCAATTGCTGGGCATTGGCTTGAGATAGGAGTGCCCGTTGCTGCTGATAGTCTGCTTCTTCTTCTTCCAGTTGAACCGACCGCACCAACAAACGATAAGCCAACCATGCGGCACTACCACTGGCGGCAAAACGAAAGAAGGCAATCAGGCTGGACATTGCTTGAACATGGGTAATTAGTAGAGCCATGCCAGGAGGTTGTTGGCTGGGTTCAGCCATAAGTTGCTGATAAGCAGTTCTTTGCTCTTGAGACAGCAAAAGATCAGGAGGAGCAACACCACCGCCCACACCTGCGATCGCTAATACACCAACCAGCAATGCCCCTCTTATCAGGGGCAAGCGATCCGGGGGAGACAGGGGGAAAGATGTATTTTTTGATTGTGATAAATAAACCATTAGTTGTCATCCGTTGATTGATACGCCTTGTAAGATAGGTAGCCCACGCCAAAACCTCCCAGGACTGATGCTACAAGGACGATTGGCCTACTGTTTTTTGAGTCGTAAGCGACAAAGAGTAGATAGCACAAGCAAAGTGCCACTATCTTTGAAGTGATGAAAATTTTTGCTATTTGCATAGCTACCTCCGATCCATGCTGGCCCGGACTAGGCCATAAAAAAACACGGGAACAATTAGAGAGCCTACGATCGCTACCACTCGCCAGATCAGAGCATTGCTCCCTGGCTGGATAAGGGCCGACAAAATGATGTTCCAGTTGGCACATAAAATGCCTGCGATAAATAGCAGGAGGAACATTAGCAATCTCATTCTCTCCCCTGTCCTCCGCCCCATTACAGAGCCAATGGAAAGACCCAACACTGTGATGGCCGACATTGCCACCCAAGGCATCTGAAGGGGTAGTAACTGGCAAGTGGCCAACGTGAATGCCATTGAGCCAGTGAAAACGATGCCATTCAGTAGGAATTGTCGGTAGTGGTGGTGAAATCCCTGCGGAGGGTTAACAGGCTCGACCTCCCAATCTCTTCCCCCTGTCATTACATAATCTTCAGGCCGAAATGCCTGTGTACCAGCAACAGGCATGGGGAAAGGCATTCCAAAAGGTTGTTGGTGGTTGTCGCCGCTGTCAAACATGGCTTGTCCTGCTCCATTTATGCTGTTTTGTTGATTCATCAATATAAGCCATCTTATAGTTTGACGAAACGTTAGTCAATCAGAAGAAACAAAAACACCACCGGGACAGCCAGTGGTGCGAGGAGTTACGTGATTCCGATTGTACTTTAGGCGAAACCCAGCAGTCGTCCTACTCCGCCCCAGAAGCCACCGCCACCAACGCCCCCTTGAGGGCTGCGGCCATTGATGTAGTTAGTGAACTCCTGCTTGCGTTGCTGCTGTGCTGGCATGGACTTGACTTGCCGCAGCCCAGTCCGTAGGCGTTCCTGTACCATGCGAGATTCCATTGCTGCACGGGCACCCAAAAGTCTGTTGTCAGCTTGGTGGTTTTGGGAAAGCACACTGAGTTGATGACGGGTTTTAGTTCCCGCCAACTCTACGCCATTCCGGGTTTTCTGAGTAATCACCTGAATGTGGCCAGCGTGTCTGGCTTGACCGACAACACCCTTTGAGACAAGGCCATCAATTCCTTTCTTGGTCTTCAGTCCCCGCTCCGCAATATCAGCGACAGCCTCGTTGATAGCAGCAACAGCCTTGGCTTCTTTCTTGAAGTTACGGGCTGTGACTTTTGCGATCTCTGCCTGCTGGACGGTTCTTTCAACGTGCCGCGAATATGCAGCACATTGGGCTGCAGACATATTGCCCAACGAAGAGTAGGGCACAGCAAAATCCTGCTCCAGCCATGCACCCACTTGGTCGGTGCTTCGTGCTACACGGGCAACCTGCAACCCTTCCGCCCTAGACGGGCCTAACAGCTTCACCATGCTCCACCTCTATCCATAAGACGTTGCGAACGTTGTCTTCTTATGGTACTGGGTTGTTCACAACATTGTCCACAAGAGGGACAGCAAAATAGAAAAACCCCCTTGATTAGTTGTCAAGGGGGAAGAGGACAGGGGGAAAATGGGTTGGTTGGCTACGCGGTGCTAAAAATCGTCGTCAGCGCTACCAACAGACACTCCGACTAGCTCGCGCTCTTGGTTTTTGCTCCCCATCAATTCCAAGGAGTTTGCATTGATGTGAAGCCGTTGCTTGACTTCGCCATCTTTCTCCCACTGGTCAAACTGAAGCTGACCTTTAATGCCGATACGAGTGCCTTTCTTGGCGTAGTCTGCCATCACTTCAGCAGTTTTGCCCCAGGCTGTGATGTTCAGCCAATGAGTATCCTTGCGGTCTTTGGTGGCGATGCTGGTGGTAGCCTTGACATTGCCAGACTCAAAGTATTTAGCCTCTGGGTCACGCCCCAAGTTTCCACAGGCAGCCACGAAGTTGATAGGTGCAGTCGATGCTCCTACATACAAAACAACCTGATCAGCTTTGATGCCAGTAGTTTTGTATTGGTGGTTGGGCAGCTCCCGTTCGATCAAAGTGCCAACGACCAGCGCTCCAGCGCCTTCTTCCAGGTCACGAACATACTCTGCTGTATGGCCCCAGCACTCAACTGGAATGGCATAGCTAAGTGTTTGGTCTTTTTGTTGGATCGAGAATGTCCCCTTGAAGGTGCAGCGGGACGATTTTCCCTCCTGCCCCTCAAAGAATTTAGGAGCAGAAGCGAGAATTAACGAAATGGTGATGGAATTCATGACAAATCCTATTAATCAAAAACTACGCAATACTCTTAAGCCGTAGGCACCCTCTCTTAGCACGACTAAAAGCGCTTGCCTATCTTGGGCTTAATAGATGCACCCAACTTTTCACGATCGCTCTCAGACAAAAAGTCCTCGATCGTGCAGTTGAGGGTATTGATGAGCGTGACGAATTGGACAGGGGAAAGAGTAAGCTGATGCCGCCCTTTCTCCCAGTTATGCACGGTCGTGGGTGTGACAGCCAAAAGTTTGGCAATCTGCTTTTGGGTAATTCCCCGTCGTGCCCTGAGGATTCTAAGTGGATGCTTTTCTGATGGTGCTGGCTGGTTCATTGACTCTGCTGACTATTTGGCTCTCCCAAACACTTCGCCAAAAGATTTTGCCCCTTCTTGGGCTGGCCTGACCCTATTCGGCGACATATAAATCACTCGATAACTTCCCCCTGTCACAGGTACGCCTCTATGAGTCGGAATGCCGGCGACAGTGTACCCATAGACCCAGTGTTCACTAACCTCCTTTCCTGGCCAAGTAGAGGTTCTATACAGCACATCTACCTGCTGGCCAACTGCATAAGGGGAGTTGGGACTGGGAGAAGAATTCTTTGATTTGCTAGGCAGTTTTGGCATTTATCCTCCAACTCATTGTATAAGCCATCTTATAGTTGTACTGAGTTGTTAGTCAAGGGGTTACTGCTTTGGCTGCTGATTGAGCATGACAGAGCCAGTAGCGATCGCACTAATGGCAATGGGAATAAGGCTGATCAGGGCATCAGTCAACTTGTCAGTATTTTTGCCTTGTATGTTCCAAGAGATAACGACTGATACCAAAGTCATCAACATCGTGATTAGCAAGGCCCCCTTGTGCCGTCTTAGTTCTTTATTCTGAACGCGATCATGCTCTTCGATAGAATCAATTCGGCTTACCAAAGACTTCAATCCTTCACCAATAGCTTGCGTTTCTTCTCGGATAGCTGCAATATCAATTAACAACTTGGCAGGCACTCCCTCCATTGTGGTATCAGAAAAGTTTTCGCCAATTCTGGGTGGCTCTTGCCGCTGGCACCGAGCCAGACGGACAACGCAGCTTCCTTGCTTGTAAAGATAGACAAACTCCCCTGAACGAAGCATGGTGGAGTTGTGGATGCGTTCGCCACTAGGCTTAAACAATCCAGCAGATGATGGATTGCCCTTGCTGCCGTCCTGGACTTGGACATAAGCCCCTTTGATGGCAATGGTGGCCTGCACCCGACTAATCCCCCGGCCATAGTTCTCGTTAGCGTTGCGGAAATGTTTGCCAATTTGATAATCGCATTCCTGGCTCCGTCCGATCGTAATAGTTCCATCCCTAATCTCAATCGGCAAATCAGAACGGATCGAATTGTTGAATTCTTCAGTGAGACGCAGGACTTCAGTCATGGCGAGGACAGGGGCTAAGGTTGATAACGTCAGGCTAGAAAAACAATCAAAAACACTCAATAATTCAATTGATGTTTTGATTAAAGCCTTCGGCTTGAAGGGGGAACTCTCCTCTATTCCAGCATTGAACCCTGAAGTCAGAGCAATCTGATTGATGTCAATATCTATTACTTGGGCAAATCTGGGCTAGGTTTGCCGTAGAAATAGCCCTGTGCAAATTGATAACCCAGATCAATCAGCACTTGCTCCTGCCATTCCTCCTCTACTCCTTCAGCAATAAGTTTGGCGTTGAGAGAGTTGGCAATGAGAACTGCACTTTGAGCAATGGCTTTGTGTACTGGGCATTGAAGATGAGATGTAATTGAGCGATCTAACTTGATGCAGCCGACATACTCCCAGAGCTTGAGAATATTTTCTGTGCTGTAGGCAAAACCAAAATCGTCAATCGAGATGAATAGCCCCAGCTTGAGAAGAGACCCCATCATTGCTTTGATTCGCTGTAATGCCTCTCCTGAAGGCAAGGGGATGTCTTCTACTATCTCCAGGTAGATTTGCTGAGGGCTGGATGGGTTGGTGTCTCTATGGGCTTGAAAATAGCCCTTGAGCCAATCTAGAAATGAGCGTTGAGATAACGACGAAACACTCGCATTGAGGGACAGGGAGAGGTGAGGGTAAGGACAAAGTGATTCCACCCCTGAAGAGATGACCCGCTTGCACAACTCAGGCATTAATCCACCAACGATCGCTGAAGGAATAAAGTCGTTGGGAGCCACTATCCCAAGTTCAGGATGGTTCCAGCGAAGAAGAGCCTCTACTCCTACGATGGGCCTGTTGTTAGAGTCCGCTAAATCATTGTGATTGAGATCGGCTGGATCTACTGGCAAGCCTTCGGCTGCCTCTACTGCTACGATGGGTCTACTGTCAAAACCTTCTAGTACTCCCCTATCGGCTATCCGACAAATAGGCTGGTACCAAAGAACAAATTCCCCCCTGTCTATCCCTCTCTGCAATGCCTCGTTGGTAAAAATGGGCAGCCTGCACGATGGAGCATTGGCAGCAGCAGCTTTGGCTTTAGAGCCTACAGATAAATCACTGGAATGGAGATCGGCTGGGTCTGCTGACAAGCCTTCGGCAGCAGGAGGGACTGGGGGAAAGGAAGCATCGGGCATGATCGGTCAGCAAATCAGGAACTAATTCCATTAAACCCAGTAGATGATTCCTGGTATTGATTGCATTGAAAAACAACAGCGACCACCCTAATGAGCGATCGCTGCTGTTGGCAGGGATGGGTTGAGTAGAGACGAGCCGAGTTGAGCAGAGTGGAGGGGAGTGGAGACGAGCCGAGTTGAATTGAAATGGGACGATGCCTCAATATACCAAAACCCCGCAGCTAATGCCACAGGGTTCAAGTTGGGATGGGTTGAGTAGAGTTGACCCCAAGTCCCTTGCTCGTCAGGAGTGCCGCCTTGATTAATTTGGACAAGCTCCGTTGCCGGAATCCCGATAACGGAAGAGAGGGCTTCCAAGTAAGACTTTGAAGACTTTAGCTCGTTCCAATGGCCTAACTTCTTCCCACAAGCTTGAGCCATGTCAGTCAAGCTAACGTACCGATCTTCTCGAATCCGAACTACCCGACCGTTCCAGCTTTTGATAATGTTATTCATGTTGACCTAGCTTGTTAGGTTGACCACGCCTTCGATCGCTCCAACGATGCGAGGGCATTTATATATTTTACTATTCAAACACCACAACACAACAAAACCTGCCGTTATTGGAATCCCAGCAACGGCAGAAATCGCTACTGCAAAATTGGCCTAACTCGATCGCCTGCATTCTTACTGGCTCCCCGACATTGTGAGTTGCCGTGCAGTTGGTTGGTTTCAATGTCACGGGTGGCCAGTGTCTCAGAAAGCAGCAATGCGGCTAATTCAACGTCATCCATTGCTTCCTTGGCTGTCTTGGCCTGCAACGCCCCTCTAGCCTCTTTCAACTCTTGAGCCGTTGCACCAAACAAAGCGGTGTACATGGCGTTTGTGCATTGAGCGTAACCTATCCCTTGTACACCATGCTCTTTGAGGGTGTCTGTGTAGCTGTGTCGCACTTCAAGGCTTTTCAGTCGCAGTGCAATTTGCTTGTCAGTCAAACCCTGCCGCTTGAGCGTTCTGGCTGCTCGTTCCCGTCCTCGGCCATACGCCAAGTCTGGGTTGGCTTCTTCTTCTACCCGCTCTTTAACAACACTGGCCGCCCACTGACGAAATGCATCCGCTTTCTGTCCAGGGCAAAGCATCAGTATTTGATACATACCTTCTTCAGTAGCAACGGGTGTTACTCTTTGCCCTTTCCCTGGAAACTTAAAGTTCACCGTCAAATGGTGAACCTCTGGGAGCCTTTCAACAATTGACTTTAAGACCTGTGACGCGTGACGCTTGTCTGTCACTTCAAACGCCACCATTACATCAAACACGCTAAAACGTCCATCCCCGGTAGAACGGATGCTAAACCCTTCGCGCTCAAACACTGATAGATTAGTCATGTTGACCTAGTTCCTGTAGGTTGACCACGCCTCCGATCGCTGACTACGATGCGGGGGCTTCACCTATTTTACTAGATCTTAATACTGGCGTTCTCTTCCCCTGTCGTCTCGTCATCAAAACAATGGCAGGGAGAGGGGGTGTTGCGCTGCTCTTCCATACTCCATGTCACCCAATCAAACACCGTGACGATGAATGACGGTTGAGTTTTTCATGCGTCATTGCCCGGAGAAAGGACAGGGAGGGGGGTTGAGCTACCTACAGGCCACTAAATGACGCATGGTGGTGGTGGGAGGCCTCGACTACGTTTTTAACAACTTGGGAATGTGCCCATAGAACGTTCTGATCTCATTTCCTTGTTCTTTGCTAAAGAAGAGTAATAACTGTCTAATCCGTCATAGCCAGCACTTTCAGCCATTTTTAAGTACATCATTCACCATCATCAAGTAGTAAATATTACTCTTATTAGCTCTAGAAATACTTAGAAAAGATAAGAATATGTCTTTTGAACTAACAATTTCCCCCTCCCTGTCACTGTATGTGACTTAAAAATGGACAAATGTCGCCCGTTGTAACGTCATTGTGCGTCATTTATACGTCATCGCTCGATCTTCTGTCAGGGAGCCACTTTCAGCCGTCATGGTTATCGAAAGATACTCAAAATGACGGCTAATGTTCGATTGGGTGACACGGGTAGAATCCGCATCAAAACGCTCGAAACACCGTCGCTGACAGAACTCCAAGCGTTTTAGGCACGTTCCCCTTGGATGACGCATGATGCGTCATTTTGAGCGAAAACCTCAAATATCTGTCAGGGAGCCAGTTTCAGGCGTTGTGTCATCCTAAAACTCCCCTTCCTGTCATTCCGGGCTACACGTTCGATCGGATGACATTGCGCCCAGCCAAAAGCCTGAAACACCGTCGCTGAGCCGAAGGCTTTTCGTCGAAAGCTAACAACACCAAGGATTTCAAGGATGTCACCCAAGAGAACTTTTGTAGCCTTGGACATTTCGCTGCCAAATGCCCCTTAATACGATATTTTGGATGACTAAAATGCTGTCATTTTGAATAACGTCGAGCCTACAACTCTCTCCCTGTCCATCTTTCAAGGCTCAAGTCTTTCAAAGTGACGGGTGTTGAGCGTAGATCAAGCTCACGTCTTTCTGGATGACATCTAACGAGATATTAGTTAAAATGTTATTTGAAGCAACAAGACGTTAGAGGCAAGAACAAGCTATGGGGTTCAAATTGGTTAGAGCGTTACTTGAGATGACGCAGCAAGAACTGGCGTCTACGGCAGGAATAGCACGGCCTACCCTGGTGCGGTGGGAAAAGGAAGATAGTTTGGGTGATGGGTTGCAACTCAATGCTTTAATCGCCATCCTCAAAGCGATAGAAGACAAATACAATTGCGGGGAACTGTACCTGTCTCTTTTGTCCATGATTCTGTCTGAGGAGGACAAGCCAGAAACAATGGGCGATCGTGTAGAGCATTGGAAAAGGATTTTCAAAGACCTAAAAACCAGTACCCTATTTCGGGCCGGACGGATTTACCTAAGGCACTACACGCTGACGGGCAGAATACCAAACAAATTCCTAGACGAGTTGAGAGCAGAAGGCCCTGTGAAGTCTACGCTTACGATTGACTAACTAACTAGTTGCTAATGACGACTTAATAACCTGCAACGTTTTGTGCCTGATTTGTGATCTTCTGTGGCGCACACGCCCAATAAAAACGAAATTTATTCCCGTGTGCGTTTCACTCCCAGCTTTGTTGCCAGTGTCACCCTCTATTACTTAGGAGTTTAGGCAATGTCTGATCCGACGAGTCCAGCTAATCCCATCCAAGTTCGGTTCCAGCGCCAATCTGATGGGAGTCTTGAGGTCTACGCCAACATTGGAAAGGGCTGGCAACACTACACCTCCCTCCCTGTCCACCTCCGGGTTCCAGATAGCAGCTATTTATCAACACCCGGCTATCCAACGATGATGCACTTGCGGAATAAGTTCGGGGCCAAGATGTTGCCGACAAAAGAATGTGTTATTCAAGGTGACACTGAGGTTGATGACTGCCCATTGGGGCACCAGCGAGCCGAAGGCTGAACAACGATCGCAGTGGTCTTGTTGGTTGTCATTGGTGCGCCAGCGAAGGCCAAAGGCTGACCAACGATCTCAAAAGTTTTGTTGGATGTCATTGGTGCACCAGTCAGCCAATAAAAGGCTTCGCCTGCGGCCCTGATGGGAGTGCAACGACCTACCCCTACAAAACAAATAAAAGCCCCACCAACTCCAGGGGAGGAGAGAGTGGGGCTTCCTGATAACTAAGCTTTGACCTTCTTCTCAGGCATGGCGCTGACCAGCCAGATCAGGCCATCTACCGTCTTGTTGACCAGGGTTTTGTGGATGGACAACTCAACATGGAGGGAAAGGTAGACCGTTGTCCATCCCTCTCCCTGTCCTTCCTCATCCTTCAAGACGCCGTGTTCGGTGAATACTTTGCCTTTAATCATCGGCCAGACCCCCGATGAAACTCAAAGCGACTTGAACCACGCTCAACAAACCGAGTACCCGTGCCCACGGTCTTGCTGGGGCCACCATTGATCTCGGGTTCATAGGCGATCGCTAAAGCAGGCGACAACCCCAACAAGACTAATGCCAAAAAAATAACGCGCATATTACTCCAAGTAAATAGCTTATAAACAACGTAGCCTACGACATCCAATAAGACATCGTAGGCGTCAAACAGGCTAAAGGTAGACAACCTTGTCGCCTTTAATGACTTTACGCATGGCCGCTTCGATGGCGGCAGGGATATCACCCCGAGGAACATCACGGTTACAGACGATGGTGGCAACGTGGTCAAGGCCCAAAGCCGTGTAGACCAAGGCTAGCGACTCTTGCTTGTCAGCCTTCTTTCCTGTCGCGTCGTCGTTGGTTGTCCAGTCGATGCCGATGATGTGACCCTTCCAGTTGTAGACGGCATCAAGGCCAAGAACGTAATCCGCAATGACAGACTCAGGGATAGACGCTTCAACTAACTTCACTCCTCCTGTCTCAATGCCGTACTCAGACATGAGATAAGGCATTGCCCGAGACAGCCATTTGCGACCGTGGTAGCACTGACGCAGAAGACGGAAGAGGACAGGGGAAGAAGGTAGTGGGAATTTCTTAAGGTGGCAAGCCCGTGCCACCGACCGAGGGTTGATGATTTGCTCTAGTGCGTAACCATTGAAAGCGTTCATAGCTATTGCTCCGGCAAGAAAACTACGCCGTCCCAATAGCCGAAGGCATTCTCTCTTGCCGATCGACAAGAGTGCCCCCACCAACCACAAAGGTTGATGAGGGCGTCACGACTAAGCCAAGACAAGCGCCCAGTATTGAGCAAGGAGTTGAGCCTTAGTTCCATTCCGCACCGGCTTATTGCCCATAACGCGGATGGCTGACTTCAACTCACGGGCAGTGAAACTAGGGGCGGATGATAGTGGACAGCAGGCATACACCTCATGGAACACCCGACCATCAGGCAGAGCCACGACATCACAACGAGTAGCAGCCGACACAATCTCATCATGAGACGGGGTTGTCTCAACTTGAGACTCGGCTTCTTTCGTGACGACTGTGGCAGGCACGTCAATGACAGGAGACGACTTTGCATAAAACTCTTCCCCTGTCTGAAAGATGGGGCCGAGAATGACAAACAAAACGATCAGAATTTCAATGATGGTTGCAAGCGTAGACATGATAAACCTCAAGCCCCAGTGAGTAACGAGTCTGGGGTAAAAGCCTGTGGGGGAATCGAACCCCCACCAAAAACCATTAGGCTGTTGCCAACTCCCGCATCGAGCGAGTGATGGGCTTAGACTTGACCGAGTTGTAGCCAGGGTAAAGAGGACAAGATTGCCCGTGTAACCAAGACTGCTTCTCTGCTTCCCAATCCGTGTCCACCTCTAGGGCGACACGATTGAGCTTGGCGGTTAAGGCTGCCCCTCCTAACTTGCGGCCAGAGTCGCTGACCAAGGCTGCCAAAACGGACTCGGTATACATCCGAGCCTTGCCCCAGTTGGGTAAAGACAAGCGCATATCCAAAGCCATTGCAGATAGCTGGTCAACGTTGAGCTTTAGGAATACTGCGCTCCCAGACCCAAAGTGCTTGACTTGGGTGATGGTGTTCAGTAGCTCAACCGTGTTGATGTAGTTCATCACTGACACATAGGTGCCATACAGACGAGCAGAGCCAGCTTCAGTAATTTGAAATTCGATGTTAGACATGATGGATTCTCCGGTTGATTGATTGACAACTTCCTCCCCGCCGGAGGCATTCTCTCTTGGGGCCGCAGGTTGAATTCAAAGCCAATGAGGCTTATGAACTCAATGCGATCGACAAACCCAACAGAAAGCCTGTCGGCTGGGGTGGAATAGCTAGGGCCGGAGTTGAACCGACCCATGCGGCCTGATTACCGCTAGCAACTAAAATCCGTATTGCATTTCGTAGTACGCAGCCCGTGCTTCGTGGTCGGCCAATGCTTGTTCGTAGCGAGCTTCTAAGTCGCAATCGTCGGCCAGTGCTTGCTGCTCGTGGCGAGTTTCCTCAACAATTGCCTCTGCTTTCGCAGCCAGCCAGTCCAAAAAGGACAAATCGCTGTCTTGGTCGCGGTACTCCGCAACTAAGCCTTCCAACCCTACTAAGTCATCTAAGCGGCAAGAATAGTTAGACATGATGAATTGCTCCAGTGATTGTTAACACCTCCTCCAATTGCCGAAGGCATTCTCTCTTGAGTCCAGAGTCATCAGCGTAGTAGTCAACCCTGCGATCGCAGGTACCCACAGCCGTGCCAATGAGGTTGAGAGGCAGACAGCGATCGTCGTCACCATGCCAAGGGGGTCTATGTTGCTGCCATTCCTCTCCCTGTCATCAGGTGCGATCGTAGGCAGCAGGGCACACCCTTGGGCCGGAGTACCCCACAGTTTCTTTTTTTGTCCAGAGCGCAAACGGGGATGAGGGGGTACGACACACCTCAAAAAATTCCGGGGGGTCTTTTCGAGAAAAAATCAAGATTTCTTAGATTCGCTTGCCCTTGAAGTTGCTTGCGATCAAAAAATTCCGGGGGGTCTTTCGAGAAAAATTGGGAATTTATTGCTTATGAACAATCCCAGCAACCACCGTCTAATCTATGCCGAAGTATCAAAGGCACAATGAAACGTAGTAAACATTGAGATTGACGTGACCAGCAAATATCCTGCCAATCCGTCAGGGGTCATTCAGGCGCTAGCCGACAAATTCACTTTGGCGATGAGTAAGTACACCCCCAACTGGCAGGGCATGGTGCAAGCCATTGAAGACATTGTTGTGTCTGGTGGTGGAGGTGGTGGCTCAGGCACAGTCACCAGTGTGGCCCTTTCCATGCCTGCCGGGGTTTTTGGCGTCACTGGTTCACCCGTCACTACCTCAGGCACGTTCACCGTCACGCTTTCCAGCCAAGGTGCCAACCTAGTATTAGCATCCCCCAATGGCTCAAGTGGTGCCCCATCATTTCGGGCACTTAGCACTGCCGACATCTCAGGGCTGGGGACTGCGGCCACCCAAGATGTCGTCACAGCCACATTCAACGCCAATAAACTTCAGGGGCTAGACATCTCTACTTCTTCCCCTGTCAACGGCCAAGCCCTAGTGTGGAACAATTCCCTTAGTCAATGGGAACCGGGAACCGTCGCAACAGGGAGTGGGACTGTCACATCTATTGGAGTTAGTTCATCCACCACTGAACTGTCCGTATCAGGTTCTCCGGTTACAACCAGCGGAACCATTAACCTGACTCTTGACACCACAGCCAACGTCTACAACGCCAATAAGCTGCAGGGGAGAGATGTTGCCACCACGGCCCCTAGCGCAAGCCAAGTTCTGGCTTGGAACGCAGGTACTCTGAAATGGGAGCCAACTAATGCGGGTAGTGGGTCAGGCACAGTTACCTCTATTGGGGTTTCATCAACTATCCCGCAATTAGTCGTAACCAATTCCCCTGTCACCACGTCAGGCATTATTCAGCTTGACTTGGATACTACCGCAGCAGTCTACAACGCCAACCGACTACAAGGCCGACTATTAGTTAACACAGCCCCTACCAACGGCCAAGTCATTACCTGGAACAATGGCAGTAGCCAGTGGGAGCCTACCACGCCAAATACTGGCACCGTCACCAGTGTTGCTCTTTCCCTGCCCTCTTTCATCACGGTCACGGGTTCACCCATTACTACATCGGGCACTCTGACGGGGACACTGGCCAGCCAAAGCGCTAATACTTTTTTGGCCGCCCCCAATGGTTCAAGTGGTGACCCCACATTCAGAACCCTGTTGTATGGAGATGTCAGCGCCATCGTCGGCACCACATCCAGTACGATCGCCGCAGGCAATGACACTCGGTTCCATACCCAAAACACAGACACAGGAACCACCCAAACCAGTTTTCAGTTAGCATCTGGCTCAAGTGGAGTTCGCATCAAGAACAGTGGTGGCTCTTTGTTAGCTAGAGATTCAGCAGACTCAGTTGACGCCGATATTCAAGGTTCAATCCTTAAGGCAACTTCCACCCGAATTGAGGTCAATTCAGTTCGAGTCACCTTTAGCAACTCGGCCCCATCTTCCCCTAGTGGAGGCGACCTCTGGTATGAATGGGCAAGCTCAAGCGACCGCTCACTTAAATGGGCATGGCCTTGGGAGTGGAACGGAACCTATTGGCTATCCCCAATCTTTGATGGAACAAGTTGTGTCCCTGGCGCTTCTACCGCAGGACTGACGGCTCAAAGTGTAGTCGTCCCAAGCGGCCTCAATATTTACGTGGTGGATGCTGCCATCACAGGCAACTATAACGGCACGGTCAATGGATCTAATTACTACCGCTATCGACTCCTAAGAAGTAAACAGCTTGCTACATCGATCAATGTCATTTGGTCGGTCAATGTGACAGCAACCCCATTCACCCATACGTCCACAATCAACACGCACTATGACTTATCAGTCCTAACAATGGATTCAGTTCGGGCCGACCTTCAGATTGGCGCAGGTACCCCTGGCACCATCTATGCCCAAGAAAATATGCGCTATCGCTATGCCCGACCCTAGGAAATAGTCCAGTCAGCCAGACCCCCTCCCCGTCCCAAGAAACCCTAATCATGGTTACTCTTCAAGTCCGAGATATTGCAATTGCTGGAACCACCACAGGCTACGAAACAGAGCGAGACAATCAGTATGTCAGCCAAACCCGCTCTCTTGACCCACGCTCTACCGTTTTGGTGGTAATTGATGCATGGCAGAACCACCCTAACGATGGGTTGGCAGAACGTCTTACCACATTGGTCAAAGACAAAATTAACCCTCTAATTCAACGGTGCCGACAACTTGGCATCCGAGTGATTCACACTCCCCACGGCAAACCAGAAAACCAACTCCTCTCCCAGTCCAGCCGGGACTATTACCCTAATTGGACAACTCAGTACGCAACCACTGAAGCATTTGATTTCTACCTTAAGAATTCTGCTCTGTTTCCCAACGGAGTCCGCACCCTACTCTACTGCGGGGCAGCAACAAATTGGTGCGTCACCTTTGGCCGCCCCATTGGCCTTGGCGCAATGGCAGTAAAGTTAGGCCCATCCCGTAGCTATTTAATTGTCAGAGATGCCTGCATTGCAGTTGAGATGCCTTGCACTCTAGATGCCCAAATACTGCACGACTCTACAATTTCTATGGTTGAGATGTTGTTTGGGGCCAGCACCACTGTCCAGGATTTGCAGGAGGCTAATTGATGGATGGCAATGAAATGAATGTCAATCAAAATGAACGAGTAGCCGGATTAACCCCACCCACTACACGGGTAACAGGCACCCTAAATCTTGACAGGGGAAAAGACAAAGTATCCCTCAAGTTGGACTACTTAACTCAACCAGGGCAGAACCCCTTTGACAAACTAGTTGAGTTAGTCACTAATAGTGACAGCAGTAACACGATCAGCCAATCTAACAACCGTGATCTGCTTCAGCCATTCCCTCGGCGACCCCAACAACCCCAGCAACTTCACTACCAATCCAGCCAACCCTACTATCCAATTAGCGCTGGGTTGATCGACAGGGGAGAAGCGTGACATCCTATAAACTACCCCACATTGTGACATCCTCCCGACGCTGATGCTTCGCATACAGCGAGGGACTTATAGCCCCCCGAACCCCACATTTTAATCAGGGAAACACCAAGAATAAGCGATAGGGTTGGTAGCCTCGTCTGTTTAGAGCGAGGTGGAAAACCCAACGAGCGGCTTTAGCCGCCTGTAGAATCTTCAAGCACAATTACAAAACTGCGACCACACTTCCCAGTACCTTCGCATCGCGGGCAAGTAATTACCTCATCAAATTTAAGCGTTTTTTCCCCATCGCACATTGAACAGGTTGCAATTGACGGATCGGATTTTACAGCTTGGGCGTATGCCGCGATTGCCTCAGCTATTTTTTGTTTACTGGCTTCTGGCAATATCATTACAACCCACCTAACCCTTGATGCCAAAGTAGACCATTTGCCTTACTGGGATCGTCACCTTGAGTCAGCCAACCGATCGTTTTGCCCAAAATAGTTAACCTAAAAACCCATCGCTGATCTGATTGATGAGTGTGCCCCCAAATTTCAATCCTGAACAACGGCAAAAGCCAATGCAAGAATTTTTGCCACGCTGCCCACTTGCAAACTGCATTGCTTGGAATTAGAGCAATTGGGACAACGATTCCAGCATGAGTGTTGCTGAACCGAATCAAGAATAGTCCCGTTCCTTCACCTGAAAAAGATACTGTTTCGGTAAAAAACCGAAAAGGGTTCCATCTAGTCATTGTGCTAACCTCCACGATAAAATCAGTTTGTGAGCAAGGAAACCCTCCTACGCGAGGAACCATCCTAGTACGGCGGAATCCCGGCATCCTCGGAATTGCATTGAGCCAATCTCCCTGGAATGCAAGCAAAGGCAGGATGGGGAGCGTACCGAATTGGCGTAGTGGAGAATCCCGGAAAGCATAATTAATTCTAAAGTAGCTGCGATGCTCATGGTGTTAAGTCAATCAAAAAAAAGAACCCGGATGTCTCTGACAAACGGGTTCATACGGTATGGAGCAATGCGCACTGATGACGCTGGACAAACCTAAGTCAGATCGTTAGGCAATGGGTAATTCTGCCGTCAGACTAACACAACTACAACTCGTCAAGCAAATTTCCAAAAGCAAATCCCCTTGAGCAAATCCCCTTGAGGGATTTAATAGCAAGCCAGCGTTTTAGGTTAGAGCCTGGAAAACTTACGACCTAAAGCGACTGGGGATTAGAGACGTTCGTAACGGCTGTCACAAACAATATGGTAGACATCGACCAGTATAGCACTCTAACCACAATCTCCAGCAACTTGTTGGAACTCCGTCAAGTCACGAGTCTCAGCCTCAATCTGGCTGAGCGACCAATTTTCCAATGCGGCATCTTCCCCTGCCACCAATTCATACAACTCGCTGTAGGCCAGCACTGCTTTAGTTTCATGAGCAATTGCGAACTCTAGCAGCTTGCCCACTCCAGTGGCAGAACACAACGGAGCCGATTGTAAGTATTGAGCGTCAGGTGTTTTAGCTAAATACTGGCCCGCTCCCTGAACCCGAACAATCATTTGTTGGGCTGCATGATAATGAGCCAAAGATTCAGTTGCATTCTCATCAAACATCTCAGCCAGGGGCGCTCTCCAAATTCCTGACACTGAAGCCTTGAAGTAGCTGTACAAGCACACTCCAGCAATTTCATGAGTAGCGATGTGGTGCAGGCAATTGAGGACTTGATTCCAATCCAACTCCCTTTCCCCTGCCACATCGGGTTGGGTTTCGACTTGAGCGGCAACAGGAGATGAGGGTTCCATTGGCACATAGCCACTAGCCCCAGCACCAGCAACATTTCCTAACGGCAATGACCCAGCTACTTGAAGAGAAGACGACTGAGTAATTTGTGGTTGAGAGGTCTGAGGTAGTTGAGAATATTGAGGTTGTTGCTGATGAATTGGGTTTTGATGAAATGGATGGCTTGGATCATATAAATGCTCATTGCCTGGTCGAACAGTTCGCGGATCGACTCCACCATTGCCATAGGAGTAGGTCATAAAAAATCCTTTAGTCCAAGGACTAATAGTACTAGTGAACAATCCTAAATGCGCCAATCACGCCAAGTCTGGCCACATAGGACATTATGAATATGATAAGTCGTAGTTACTAATGGTCAACGCCACGGCTAAAAACTTGCGGTCTAAGTTTTCCATTCCTCCGCTATTGCCGAATGAGGAACCAGAAGTTATTGGCAATTTGTTGGCCAGCCAATTCAAGCAAGGGCTTCATGTTGCTGTTGGGGACAACCAAAACAAGGGGTTGATGCCGTGGGAGTCATCCGCCAAGCGATGGGGCAAAGGTCAGCAAGACATTATTTACAGCGAGACGCCCATTGCCGAACAAGTGGCTTACGGGGCTGGACGAGTAGCAGGCAGTGTTGCTAATGACTCATTAAGAAGTTGGTGGTGGGCCTACAACCATCCGTTAGCTATTGCCAAAACCATCGGCACCAAGATTCCAGAAGCGGCAGGCATGGTAGATGAGCAGGGCAAAGTTCCTCTTTTGCCGACAGTTCTAGCTGGCGCTGGCATTGCGGCTGCGGTCGATGCCTTTTCCGGCAACACGGATTTTACTAACTTGGCAGAACAAGGGCGGCCACAGGGCTACTCTGCTCTCTTCCCCAGTCCAGAAGACCCAACCAAATCAACCCAGCCACTTCTAGAACTGCCAGTAGGTTACGTCTTGGGTAAGCGGGGTAAGATGCTGCCGTGGGAGCAGTTCCATGAAGAACGCCCAGATGTCAGCCCAGAAGACTTTGCTCGATACAAGGAGTATCAAAAGCAAGGTCACGCTGAACTCCTAGGGCTGGAATCCGCCAATCCCTATCTGACATCAGCGATTGGCGCAGGAGTAGGTACAGCGATCGCTAAGGCCAAGCAAAAGTCATTGGGTAAAGGCGCGGCAATTGGAGCGGTGGCGGGATTGGCAGCCCCCGCAGTCTCTAACTTTGTCAGTTCAATGGGCATTCTCAAAGGTACTATGAATAACCTGGATAATCAGCCTGAAGTTCAGATGTTGGGATATCCCATCACGGCGTCTGGGGCATTGCTGACTGGAGGGCTTGGGTTGGGAATGTACGCTCTAGCCAAACGAGCGGCTAATAAAAGCAAGCAAGAATTTAGCTCGTTGATGGATGAAGCCAGGGTTGCTGGCAACAACTTATAGCAGATAACTAAAGGAGAGTAGGCAGGGATGGACGGCAAAGTAGCAGGAGAAATTGGAGTAGGCCAACGGCTGATGGAAGCCGTTAAAGGCGCTTCTCCACTAGCCAAAGGAGCGGCAGGGGTGGGATTGTTAGGGGCTGGATACATGGCCTATCGGATGATGCAGCCAAGTCCTCCAACCCAGAACCAAATGATTGCAGCCCAAAACCAGCAAGAGAATCCTCACTCACAAATGAGGGCACAGCAAGCAGCCATGACTGCATCCCCTCCTCCTGTCCCTCCTCGTTCTGATATTGGGGTTGCGGGTGATGGCGTAACTGACGAAGACAAGTTGAAAGAGCGTCTTCGGCTAGCCAAAGAGCAAGCCAACCTAACCCGTGACTATGAGTTGAATCAACTCTATCAGGGTGCATTAGGTTACGCAGGGCAGGGAGGGAATTAAATGCTTGACCCTAAACAAAAAGTAGCAGCCACTAACTTGCTGAACAACGTCCGAAATATGTTGCTTGAGTCTCCAGCGGCTCAACGTGGTACTCAAGCATTGTTAAGTGCTGGGGCTGGATACTTGGGTGCCAACCTAGCTAACACTATCATTCCTGATCAGTACGACATCAACCCACTTCTGGCAGCAAGCGTTGCCGCAGTAGGTGGTGGCGTATTCCCTCTTAAGCGTGGGGCAAGCAACCAAGACGTTTGGGCTTCTCCCCCGTCCCGTGAATCCGTTGCCAATGCTCAAGCAGCAGCAGCTAATCAAGCAGCATACAACCAGCGCTACGGCCAAACTGGAAGCCCCGCAATTACATCTCGCCTTCCAGGAACTCGCCCGTCACTGGATGAAAAATTACAGGCGTTAGGCAACGCAATGGCAGGTAGTGATCCAAGGTCACTACAACAGTTTGCCCAAAACCATTCAGATTCAGGCCCTTGGGACGATTTGGAGATTTATTAATCATGCTCAACCCCCAACAAAAAGCAGCAGCATCCAATTTTCTTGATAGTGTGCGAACCACTCTTATTAACAGCCCAACAGCTCGAAGTGTAGCGGGTGGGGCAATGGGCTATCTGGGTGGTCAAGCCGCTGGGGCTGTTGCCAACACCATCCTGCCCAACCAGTACGACATTGACCCTAATTTGCTAGCAGGATTAAGTGCAGGCTATGGTGCATTTCATCCGCAAGCCAACGCCATGCTAGAGCGGGCAATCGCTCGAAGAATGGGTGGTGGCGATTTCAATGGCCCAACAGTAACAGTTGTTCCTAACTAAGGAGTCTAGATGAAATGGAAGATAGGGTTGCTGGCAATAAACCAAATGACTGGTTGGACAAAGCTCAAGGAGTTCTTGGTCTGGCTGGATTTATTCCTGGTATAGGGGCAATTGCTGACACAGCCAATGCCGCCATTTATGGGTTGCGTGGCAGACCTCAAGACGCCATGTGGTCGTTGGCTAGTGCCGTTCCTGGTATTGGCGACATTGCGGGTGCTGGGCGTATGGCAAAGCAAGGACTAGGGTGGTTGGGTAAAGCAGGCGAAACCGCCAAGATGATGTAGCGATATTCAGTCAGGCATATCAAGTCCATCAAGTCCATCAAGTCCATCAAATTAAAACTATCAAATTAAAGACAAGGACAGGGGAGAAGGTCGATGCTATTCCGAACGGCTGATCGATTAGGGGAGATGTTTCAACAGGGCAAGATTGCCCGACAAGTTGAGCAAGAAGCGGCTCAACGACGCATGGGGCAATTTGAAAATGAAGCCCGACAAAAAGCTGGGTTGCCATTAATGATGGGGCCTGCGGGTGGCAGTGGCTATGAGCCTTATGTCAATGGCATGGGTGAAGGGCGAGTGGCAGGGGAAGGCAAACAACCCCTGTGGAAGAAAGCCCTTGGCATGGGTGGGGCACTGCTCAACTCTCCTCTGTTATTTATGGCTCCGATGCTAATTCCTCAAGGTGGCGGTGAAAGCCAAGGCCAGTCTCAGGGTGGCGCACTACCAGCACCTTACCTTGATCCAACCAGTAAACAGATGATGTTGGATAACTACCAATACAACCAACAACTTGAGCTTGCTCAAGCCGCTAAAGGGCTGATGACTTAATCAACCCGATCATTCGCCTTAATCCGTCCACGCACTTCACCCCCTTCCCTGTCCCATCTTCTTAGCCAACCATGAGCAACATCCAAAGACCCTGGTGGGAATATCTAAATCCAGCCAACCTGGCGGCGGATGCTGCCTCTAGTTTTGGCATCCACGGCGACAACCAGTACGACCCTGTTGTTCAGGCTCGGCAAGCATCACTTCAAGCTGCTCAGTCTGGGCGGGGAGAAGACATTGAGAAACTTAAGTCTATTGCCAACTCCTACCAGCCAGGAAACTTTGCTGACCAAGCAGAGAAAGAGCGGTGGATCAAGCAAATCAATGACTATGAGAAGAACAAAGTAGAAAAAGCGGAGCAAGCGGCTAAACGAGAAATCTATGGAGACATGATTGACCCCAAGAAGGGGTTAATTCAGTCAATGGAAGACAGGCAGACAGCTAGGGAGACTGCCCGAAATCGTCAGCAATTAGAAGCCCAAAAACAACTGACAGGCCAAACCATCGCTAGCAACGAAAAGCTGGCAGGGATGAGCAACCAAAATGCCCAAGCCATTGCTCGAATGCAGGGGCAGTATGGGTTGCAGCAAGCCAATGTTCAAGGGCAGTACGGTCTCAAACAAGCTGACTTACAAGGTCGCTATGGGTTGCAGCAAGCCAATGTTCAGGGGCAGTACGGTCTTAAGCAGGCCGACCTATCAGGGCGTTACAACTTGGCTGGCATCAGCCGTCAGGCTCAATCTCAAGAACGCATTACTGGCATGACAACTGCCAGTCAAGAGCGCATGGCAGACCTGACCAGTGGCCGGACTCTTGAAGGGCTGAAATACTCCACCGATTCAACCGAACGCATAGGCATGACTAATGCGGCCAACGAACGCAGACGGGCAACACTGGAACACAACTTAGGCCAACGCAACTCTATCAACCAGTTGTTACTAGGGGCCATGAATCGGTCTAGCTTTAAGTAGGCCAGTCCAATAAATCAAAGAAAAGGGAAAAGAGCCAATGGCAACAAGTAGCGGTAATTCCTCTGGGGCAAGTCAAACAAGTAGTGGTAATTCCTCTAGAGCAAGTCAAACAAGTAGTGGGAACTCCTCTGGGGCAAGTCAAAGCCGTATCAATGCAATGATGCAGGCCGCTATGCGACAGAACCAAGGGCAGAATGCTGCTCGAAGTCAGTCCGGCAACTATTCTTCCCAGGCTGGAGAACAGTACCGATGGGCCAACCAAGCAGCCAACGATCAATATCAACGAGATCTGGACGCCTATAACAGGCAACAAGCAGATCGAGACCGTCAAGAAATTAGGCTGATGAATAATGACAACGACAGGACTCAAGATCAGATGAACTTTCAGCGCAATATGCGGCAGTCAGACTCGAATCAGGCTGCCAGAGAAGCTGCTGCAACAAGAGAATTTAATGCTAGAGAAGCATCCAATCAAGCTAGTCGCCAAATGGCATTAGCATCAATGCAGTCGGGTGGTGGCGGAGGGGGTTCTTCTTTTATGGACAGTTTCTACAATCGGCAACTAAAGCAGCAAGCGATGCAGCTAGAAAGCCAAAAAGCTGGAATGCAACATTCCCAAGCGATGGCTGACATCTATGCCCGACGAGAAGCTGCGGGGTTAGGAGCAAACACGGAACGGTACAAAACAATCATGGGCCGCACTGGGGCTACTGGTGCAGCACGATATTGGTAATTGCGATAGTAGAGGAGAAACAAATGACTTACACTGCCAGCTCTACTTTTTTAACCCCAGCAGGGGAAGCACTTCTGGCCAAGAAAAATGAAGTTGAGATGTATCAACTTAGGACTGCTCGCAACAAAGCCAAGGCGGAGTATGAGGCTAGTAAGCGCGGCGGCGATTCATTTGGCAATTTTAGTGCGGCTGGCCCCGCTGGAGGTTCGGCACCTACCAACAACATGGGTGATGGCCTGAGAGCGCCTACCCGTGAGGAGATTTTTCAGGATGCTGCCAGAGCCAACCGGATGCAGCGGGCAGAGGACGACTACCAGCGCAACAAAACATTTAGTGCCAGACAGAGAGAATTCAACCAACGGCTAGTTGCCCAAGAGCAAGCGGCGTTACGGCAAAAGAATCGTGAACAAGCTGATGCTGGGGCACTCTGGAAAGCACGGGGATAGGAGGCAAAATCCTTGATGACTTACAACAAATGGCAGACTCAGCAATTTAACCGTTATAACTTAAACTCTGGCCCATTGCCTGACACGGCTTCATCTCTCAAAGATAGGCAGTTGGCCCAAAAAGCCAGAGACGATGAATACAAACGACGGGCGCAAGAGATCCAAAGTCATCTGAACAAAAACAATAATCAGTTTGACTTTGGCTACGGCAAGTCTGACTCATCCAAAAATGGTGGCAATGGTTCAAGCTGGAAAAACTCTGCGGCTCCTTCCCCTGCCAAATCCGATCAGGTTAATCCTGATAACCCCGGACGAACTCAATCCGCTGAAGACAAGACGTTTGAGCAACGAATGAAAGCGTCCAACATGGCTGAGCAGCGCCAACAACGGCTTAAGGAGCAAGGCGTAAAAGCTACTGCGGCGTGGGATGCTAGAGGCTAGCCAAGACGCAACCTTATATCTTGCCAACTCAACCCTCCCCTGTCCTTTTATGTAAATTTCTATGGCACGGATTAAAAAGCACATTCACCACAACCACGACAACCCAGAGTATGACCCAGCCATGAAAGCATTGGCTGAAATACAGGGAGTCAATGCAAATGGGGAACCTCAAGAAAAAGCTCAACAGCAAGAGCAAGCCCCACCCAGCCAGATCAGTATTCGAGAAAACCCTATTACACAGTGGTTTAGACAACTTACTCCAGATGCACAACTAAACTTTGTTAAGTTCTGCCAAATCAACTTCCATCGGCGGCGGCAGATCGATGTGTATCTGCAGTCTCGTAGTGTGATCTGCTCGGTTGCCGACATCTACGAATGGGTAGACAATCCGGGCAATGTGCCTTTGGGCAACTGGGTGCAGAAAATGGTAGACGGGGTGAAAGATGTGCAAGGACTAGAAGCCTTGCCTGTCATCCAGCAAAGCCTTAAACGCCTGGTCGAAATGGAACAGCGTCTATTCAAGCGAATAGAAGCAGAAGAAGATCAGCTAACAACCCGTGATTGCCTCAACCTCTACGGCACTATCTCCAAAGAAGTCAGAGGCTATGCAACTCAACTTAACCAGCTAACCTCAAAAGCAGATGTCCAGGCGATTGCTTTAGGGTCTGCTGCTCGACTAATCGAAATCATCCTGGGTGACTCAACCCTGCAAGGAACTCCAGAAGAAGCATACATCCGCAAGTTGTGCGAGATGGCCATGATTCGGTTATCCGAAGAACAGGAATCTGATCTCAAGTTTGGCAATAGGAGATAGGACAGGGAGGGAGATTGTGAGTATCAAGATTTCAAATCGGTGGGATTGCGTTCTCAAGATTGTTAATGGAGGGATTGCTATTTCCTTCCATCGCGTCCCTTCTGTGGAGTTAGTCAATGAACTATTCACTATCAACGAGAACCCTGGCATTGAAATTGTTGACGACTATTTGTGGCTAGATGGCATTAGCCATCGCATGGCCGCAGATATGCTAAAGCACCGAGAACGCCGTTGCTACTTTGTTTCAGTGTCCTGCAATTACGAAGTGAAAGAGGCTGCTAACTGCATTGCGACAACCTTCTCAGATGAACCATTTGCCCTAGAGCAAATCCTAATTCAAGTGATTGATGAACCATTGCCAATGGAAGCGGTGGGTGGGCAAGAGCAAGGAATTGATTCAATTGCCAGATCGTAAGGCCGAGACTTAATCATGCCAATTTCAAGCACGTGCTACCAGAAGCTGCAAATCAAACTAATCCGCAAGTACGGAGCCACTTCGTTTGATGTTGACGCTCAAAGCCTGCTGGCTAGAACTAATTTTTTGGTGTTCCGACAATTGGTTTGTGGGCATGAGTCACCAGAGCATCATCAGTTCTGGCACCAGCAACTGAACACGGGGGTTGACTCCAAATGCCTTAAAGGGATTGGTGGTAAGCACACCCTTATCCTTTCCCCCCGTGGTGCGGCTAAGTCTACATTTTTGGTGGAGTGGACAGCGTGGGTGATTGGTGTTCACTCCTCCCCGTCGGTTCAAATTCCCATCAAGATTCTTTACACCTCATACAACATTGAGGTGGCTTCCCTGAAGTCCGAACAAATTCAAGCCATCATCACATCACCCGCTTATCGCAAAGTTTTCCCTTGGGTAAGACCAGGCCGCAAGTGGGGTAGCCGCCTATGGGAGATTGACAAAGCCCATGCAGGCTTGCCGATGGTGGATGAACCTTACACAATTTCTTGCGCTGGCATCAAAGGCGCTGTGGCATCGAAACGCGCTCACCTCTGCTGCACTGCTGATACAATGGTGCATACAGAGGTTGGCTTGATTCCAATTTCTGACGTGACACCAGAAATTAAGGTAGCAAGTTTTAATGAGCGGTCTCAAAGGGTTGAGTGGAAGCGAGTCAAAAATGTTGCGTCAAGATATGCGGCTGATGTCGTTGAATTATCCAGCGCTCAAGGCCGTATATTGCGCTGCACTCCCGAACACCCTGTCTATCTCTATCAGCAAAGTTACCGGGATGCCGGAAGTTTGTTATCAGGGGACACCATTGTCACAATTGCCAGAAACAAAAGGCAAATACAAGCAATGCCTAGGGTGCAAAAAGGAATTGACCAAGAAAAGCCGTGGCCGGATTTGCTGGAGTTGTTACAAAGCGGCTCGACAAATAAATTTGGGCTTGGAGTGCGGAAGCTGCCACAAGGAATTTGTTTTGCCCCTGTACAAATTCAACGCCAGGGTAGCAGAAGGAAAGACCAATTTTTACTGCTCTCAGAAATGCCACGGCAACAGCAGATTAACAACAAAACATTGCGAGGGCTGCAATGTGATTATAGGATTGGGACTCAAACAGGTCAGGGGCAGGTTTTGTCCGCAGTGCTTAAACAGCCGACGCAAAAAAACAACTCTACCCCAGAAGCCTTGCGAGTATTGCCAGCAGGATTTTACTCCTCGCAATACTCGAACAAGCTACTGCTCAAGACTTTGTGCCAACAAAGCACATTCCAAACGAATGACGGGGGAAGGGAACAGCCATTACAAAACTGGCACAAGTTACAGCAAACAGTTTTCCGCTATGCGGCCTTTGGTTTTGGAAAGGGATGGAAATGTTTGCTCGGTTTGTGGAACACAGGATTACACAATCAATTCATGGCACAAAAATGGCCGAAGTGGTTTGATTGTGCATCACGTCGATCACAATCCACAAAACAACAGTGCAACCAATTTAATCACTCTGTGTCAAACCTGTCACTCCAGCCATCACTCAACAATCAGGAGTGGCAAACAGACACCATTTCCTCAGTTAAGTTTCATAGCTCAAACCCGCAGCTTGTCTATGACATAGAAGTTGAAGACAACCACAACTTTTTTGCTAATGGTATTTTGGTTCACAACTGTGTTTTAGACGACTTAGTAAAGTCCCCCTCTCAGATTGAGAACCCCAAGGTTCGTGAGCAGATGGACAACACTTGGGTAAATGTTATTCGTCCGGTTATTTTTGAGGGTGGACGAGCCGTTTGCCTGGGCACCCGAATGTCTGGTCTTGATCTGTATGCGACTACATTCACGGAAGACCGATCATGGAATGTGATCGAGCAATCTGCCATTGTTGAAGATGACTTGGGGGAGGAGCAAAGCTATTGGCCTAGCATGGTGTCATTTGAGCATCTGGATTTTCTCAGGACAGATGACCCAACATCATTCGCTCTCCAGTACCAGAACAAGATTCCCAAAGAAGGAATGGCTTTGATTCGGCAAGCCTATATGCCGGATGGGGTACCGCCAACACTTGAGGAATTTGACTCGCTCATTATCAGTTCCGACTTTTCCGCATCGATCAAAAGTCAGGCTGATTACTCAGTCTTTTTGCTGCTGGGCAAAAAAGGCAAAGACGTTTGGGTGCTAGACATCCGTCGCGGTCGGTGGCAGGGGAATATTGATAAGTGCAACGTGTTTCTAGGAATGTTGCTGGATTGGGGATTCTTAGAAACTGAAGACGAATACTCTGTTGACTATCGCACTGGGGAGTTGGAATGGCTGTGTTGCGACAAAGAAGGTGTGCCCAGAAAGCCTGTGATTAAAAGCCAGGGATGGTTCCTTGACCTTTATACAGAGTCGCAGTCCTATCAAATCTCGTTTCGCTCGGACTGGACTCGATATATGCACGATGAATTAGGACTGTATAATCTAACCTGTCGGCCTGTGGCAGTACGGGGTGACAAGATGCAACGCCTAGTAGGTGTGACTGGGTACTTCCAAGGTAGACGCATTTGGTTCAACTCTTTCCGGGCTAATACCCTTAAAAAAGTGAAGCAAGAATTAGAAGGGTTTGGCTTTACTGCTAAGGACGACTGTGTAGATGCATTGGTACTGGGGGTCAACTGTTTGGGTTTGAGTGGCTCTTTTGATGTGTAGCGGTGAAGATGAATGGAGCTAAATAATGACTAGTCAAGTAAACAACGTCCCTGATGCTATTGTCCGAATTGGCGACACAGAAGTTGAGCTAACCATTGACAGTGAGATTTCAGACGCAGCCAAACGGGGAATTGATGAGCTTTACGATCGGGGGTTTGACCCTGACTATGATCCAGCTAAAGACTTACTCCTTCCCCAGTCCTGTGCCCCTAAGGTGGGTGAGCATTGCATTGTCGAGCAGGATGAACCCGTGTGTGACTTTGTGACTCGAATCCGCAAAATTATTTCAAGTGTTGACGTTTGCGAAACCTTAGCGTTTGACATTGTGGATAGGGAAAAGCTAATTGCTCTTGAGGAAATCCTCAAAGAACAAATTACTGCCTTGAGGATGAAAGCAATCTCAGTCAAGATAACTTATCGAATGCGGCAAGCAATGTTGCATTATTCTGGAAGGAGTTAGTTAAAGCCAACCCATCAAATTGAGCTAATTTATGCTCAATACTCCATAATTGTGGTAGCCGAGTTTGGTCAGGACTCAGCAAGCGATGACCCTTCCAATTCATGACAGTGGGTGGTGAGTTAGTTTCCCACTCCTGTCATCTAAATGAGCGGATCCCTTAAAGACTTTATTGACGCAGTTGTGTATCGAGATGGCAAACATCTCGGTGGCGAAACGTTGGTTGTGGCTTCCCATACCCAGCAGATGCTGCAATGGATTATTCGCCAAGGGTTGAGGTTTTACCCAAAACAAGATGACCCGCAGGGAAGCCGTCAAAAAAAGATAGATGAAATTTTAGATTACAACCGACTGGATTTATACCTGGATGGGATCGTCTCATTGTTCCTTTGCAGGGGTTCAGTTCTTTGGTATCTGCGGCCTACAGGTGCAGAACCCTACGAAATCTATTGGTATCAAGGTGGCGACGTTAATGACCCGTCCACCGAGTATCGAGCTTATTACCAACCAGGTGGACGATTCTTACAAGAGGTGGTGATTCGCTACAGCTACGAAGACTTTAGCAACCCTGGCATGGGGCAAGCCATTCATGCCAACGCCAGTGGCTATACCCGTTGGGTGCGACTCAGTATCACGGCCAACCAAATTATTGAAGAACGACACACCACCTTGCCAACCCTAATGCCAGAGGCGATGAAAGGCCAGTGGACGACGGGGGGAGGGATGGATGTATCAAGTGGTGGCTATTACTCTGCTCCCCTGTCCCGCAAGGTAGTTCAAAACACGCTTGGATTTATTCCTTGTGTTGAGTCGCCTAATCTACCCATGCGTCCTGGTGATCGAGGGCATGGTGAATTTGATTGGCTGAGAAATGCAATTGAAGCGGAAGACGCTATGCGGTCTGCCATGCTGGACAATGTGTTCCTTATGGGCAACCCATCTTTGGTTACAACTCGTCCTAAGCAACAAGTCCTGGAAGCAATGGATGACGGGGGGGGAGGACGCAACCACTGGTCAAGCCAGAAAGGATATGAGTCCTACAACCTTGGCTCTACCCGACGCATGGATCCCTTCAATCGGGATTCTCGTTACACAGGTGTTGGTAGTGGCAATTTAAGTTGGGGTAATCGCAAGCAACGAATCGCTCGAATCATTGGCAATGTTCTGCCAGAAGAACGATTTGGCTATATCTTCCCCGATCCAATCAACGGAGACCAATGGCGATTTACTCAAGAGTACCGGGAAGGAATTCACGAAGCGTTGGGTGGGATTGACCCACTCGGCGGTCGCAGTGGAATGACTTTTGGGGAAATCAAATCTCTGCATGGCAAGGTTGCGGCAACTGCATCCAAGAAGTGCAAGTCACTTTGGGACTATGGTTTAACCAGGTTGCTCGAAATGGTTGTGTTTATTGAAGAACAACTATTTCTTAGTTCATACAAAAACTACTTAATCAGCGATGAAAACAAAGACGCCAAGAGTCGGAAGGAATATCGATACCAGTTAGAAGAGTTTGGGTCGATTTCTGATGACGCAGTTCTTGACCACCTTATGAACGTCAATGAAATGATGGTTCCTCCAGGCGTCACAGGACTGGTTCCCTACGGCGATAGAACAGTTTGCTGGAAATGGAAAGGTGGAGTGTTTGAAGATTCTCCTCGTGATCGCCTTGATCTGTCTATTGGGGTGAGAAATTACCAGGAGTTGGGTGTTGGCTCACTCCAGTCAATGGAGTTTCTGTTTCCTGAAAAGGAACCCAATGAAATCAAAGCCATGCTGTCAGGGGTACCGTTCCGATTTATCCAATCGGTGTCTGGCTCAATTGGAACATTGCTTCAGTTGCAACAGCAGATGATGCAGGTGCCAGATCCAGCTAATCCGTCAGTTCCTCTGGCTGCACGACCGGAGTTAGACCTGACTCCACTCATTCAGCAAATTCGCAACTCTCTTGAGAAGGAAATTAGTTATGGTGCAGAGTTTATCCCCTCCACCCCAATCAGTAGTCCGGCCCTCGGTAGCTCCAACCCCTTCGGTAATTCAGCAACATTCCCAACCCTTAATGGAGGCACAACCACAAGTGGTTTATCAGCAAGCAGTTCCTCAAGCATCGGTGGCACCAGCCCCGAACGCAATTCAGTACCAAGCCCCTATGCAGGCTCAGGTACAAATTCCTTCTATGCCGCAGGGTTTACCGATCCAGCCTTCGGCACCCCAGGCAACCCATTGGTCAACGGTGGCTCCCAACTTCCCGGTAGCTATCCAACCTACGGTGGTCAGTCCGACTGGACAAGTCCGATACCTCAGCCCGGAGGAACTATCGTACCTCCAAGCGGCAACCCTGCCAGCGGTTTCGGCTCCCCTGATGCCGCAGTATCAACGGGCATACCAGGCGTCCCCAGCGACATCCTACTTACACCCGGACTTCAATCCGTATACCAATTCCCAGTACCAACAACCCCCCCGCCGAGTTCGTCCGAACGAAATGCCGACAGGGGTAGCGGAAGCCGTCGCTTGGGCCGCAAACGCAGAAAGTAAAAACCAACAACGGTTTGCGTCTCCTGAAAAGGTGGTGGCTGACTACTTTGGTGGGTCTGTCGAAGCAACTATCGATGGCCTCAACAAATATGGCTCCTACCTTGAAGAGGTGGTTGATGCCTTGACAAATAAGGTACAGGAACTTAACAGCCAATTAGCTCAAGCGGTTGAGGTCATTAAAGAGTATCAGGTGCGAGATGCAGCCCATGAACGTCTGCTGACTGAACCCGATCTGTTGTCTGCTTACTACCTGAAGTTGGAAGAAATCCTAGGTGAGCTTCCCCCTCCCAGTCAGTATCTTCAGATGCAGCAACAAGCCCCGGTTCAAGACATGGGGCAATACAACCCAGCAGCGATTGCTGCTCAGTATAGCCAACCCGCTTATGCTAATGTTGGCGCTCAACGACCCATGTTCCCTGGCAATGCGGGCAGCCAACCTCAATCATTCAGTCAAGCGTTGCAGTCGGTTCCTCCGACTCAACGCTGGCGATTGATTGACCAAATGGCATCAAATGGAATGCTGCGTCAAGCACGGTTGACATTCTAAGCAAAAGGGCAACCCCCAGTACCGTGGTCAGAAAGCGCTGGGGGTTGAGATGAGTGGTGAGCTAGTAATTCCGTTATATGTTTCATTCGTTGAAATGCAGCAATGGCGGAGTGCTTGTGAACAAATTGGTGATGAGTCATTGGATTTTGCTGGATTTTCCCAATCACAAATCGGATGCCAATCTCCTCTCCCTGTCCTTTCCACTCATAGGAACACGAAATGTTCAACGATGTTGATTTTCCTACATTGCTCGGAGCGGAGTTAATCCGGCCCGATGGGCAATACATTGCAAAGTTTGTCGTGCAGCCGATGGTTGTGCATGACTTTAACCAAGTACCAGGTTCAAGCGTTCAACTCGATCGCTACCCATACTGGGAAGATGACTCGTTCTCTGAAGATGCTCGTCGCCGAACTCCCACCCAAAGTATTGGGACTGCCGGAAGCCGTGAGCTAAACAAAGAGAAAATCACCTTAACCCTAGACGAGTTTACTGGGCCTAGCTCCGGCAACCCCGACGATGTGACGGAACCGGGCAACCTGAAGATTCCCATCCACACGATCGTTACTGCCCAACGGATGCTCTATGACTTGGGCAATGCCGCCGCATTCCACCAGTCAATTGGTTCGCTGACGCTGATCCGTGACTTCCGTAAATGGCAAGACCGGGTTTATATCAACCGCTTGCTCGAAGCCACTAGCCAGGGCGTTGCTAGTTCTACTCAAGGGGGTTACTACAACCCTAACGGCATTGCCAATGGTGGAACCTACGCTAATGGCCCTGCCAAGTTTGATGTAACGGATTCGTTGCTTTCAGTCGTTGCAGACGCTCGTAAGAGAAACGTTCCTCCTTTCCCCAGCCCTTATGGCCCTGTCTACCACCAGTTAGCGGATCCCATCTTCCTTAAGCACCTACGGGCAAACACCGATTTTCGGGAAGTGGCTAAGTACCCTGGTGCCGTTCCGGTGGATGCGTTGCAGCCTGGAGCAATGCCTGGGTCTGCTCCAATGCTTCCTCCTCCCGGCAGCTTCATGCAGCAACCTAACCAGTTGCTATTCATGGGTGGTGGCTACGGCCAAGTTGGCTTCATGTCGGGTGATGTCATGCCAACCGGGTTTGTGTTTGAAGGAGTGCGCTTCTTTGAGTCAACCAACTTGCCAACTGCATCTGTGACTCTGACTTATACCGCTGCTAGCGCTGGTGTAACAACTGGTGCTGCTACTCGCACAGGTTATCTCGGTATTATGTTCGGCCAGCAAGCTGTTGGCGAAGGCATCTGGGGCATGGGGCCAGAAGTGGCAATGAACGAAAACTCTGACTACAAGCGGTTCATCATCTGTATCTGGCGGCAGTTGGCAGGCTACGTGTTGCTCAACAACAAGTTCGTAACCGTTTGCCGTTCTTATCAGAACTAGTCCCACTACTTCTTGTGGGGAGTAACTAACTCCCCTTCCCTGTCCCTCATTTCTTTAAGGATTAATCCAATGGGCGAGTCTCTATTAAGTGGAAACATTATCAACCGGGTAACTGGCGTAAGCGTTGAGTTGTCCAACATTGGCAAGATGGTCACAGTGTTGGGGGTGTGTGATGTCACCACCACTGCCGCTACTGTTTTCGACATCAAGCAACGTCAAACTGCTGGACGTTCTGATACTGTCATTGGCACAATTCCAGTTGGCGCAGAAATTGTTCATGTGGCACTTCGCGTCCCTTCTGGGTTGGTAGCAACCAACGGAGATCGCCTCAAATTGGCAACTGCTGTAGGTGCTACTGGCACTCAAGCGTTCAACGCAACGGCCTCTACCGCCTATGTGGCTTCTGCCGTAGCGGCATCTACCACGTTTGCTCCTGACTCTGGCAAAACCGATCAGTATGTCAAGTTTGAGGTGTCGCCTTACTCCACCACTGGATCTACAGCATTGAGTGGTGCAGTGACCTTCAAGGTTTACAACGACAATGGCACTACTGCCGCTGGGTCTGGCGTGTCGGTGGCTAGTGGCACCGCTCAGATTGTGGCAATGATTGTCTACCGCCTACCTGTGGATTGCCCACGACTTGACCAGATTGCTGGTCGTCCAACTCGTACCACCTAATGGTTGACCAACTCCTGGTCATTAATTTACTACCCATTAGGAGGTACCTGTGAAATACAAGCACAAGCAGACAGGAGCAGTCATCGAGGTTATCGATGCCTACTCTGATCTGCTGATTTACAAGGATGGCGATCAAGCCAAGCAAACTCATACCTGTTGGTACGAGCCTGTTAGCCCATTGCCACCTAACAGCAGTGTTGTCTCTGCGTCCCCTTCCCCTGTCGTCACTCCGGTTGACGGCTCAGGAGTTACTGAATCATTTCACCTGAACGACGCAACTTCGACCGAGATTGCCAAAGCCATCAATGGCCTGGGTAAAACCTACGCCAAAAAAGTCTTTGACAACAAACCCGTTGGGGGCTATCGGAATTGGGATGATGTGGCCAAGGTCAACCGGGACTTACCCGTGACCTGGATCACAATTGCCGAGATGAACCAACACGTTGTATTCGATGTCCCATGAGTGCAAAGGACAGGGGAAGAAATGGCTTAGACTACTTCCTTCCCCTGTCATTGCATTGGCGATTAATGACTAATTCGACCATATTCCTGAGGCCAGCAAAATGGTTTCTCTACCGGAGCCATATAAATCAAAAGCGTACTTTCACCTCTATGGGGCAGGAGGGGGGATTCAAGCTGGGGACTTGGCAGGCTTTGAAGAAGTCTGTGCCCGAATTCCCAATGATACAGTCTTGACCCAAATCAAAGCTGTGGTAAATCAATGCGACAAATCTTGGCAATCCCTCCAGGCAGTCGGCCCATCCGAAACAATGTATGCAGAAACCTATGCCGGGGACATCAACCGGACAATTGTTAAAGCTCAAAAGTCTTTAGAGCTAGCCAAATACTGGCGAGATATTTACTACTACTGGGTTGACCAATTAGCCCGTGTTCTTTGGGTAACTGAGTTCCGCACTCCTAATTCAGACCACTACCGCTACGCCCGATATGGAGGGGAATACGTCAACTCTTTGCCTGGGGCTAGAGGGGATGATGGCGATGCACTGATGGTTGCTATGAGGTTTGCGTGATGGAGCCAATCATCTTTTTAACACTCATGCTTTGGACGTTGGCCGTGTTACATGAACTAGAAACCGACAGGGGAGAGGAGTAAAGATGTCAGCATTTGCGCCTGTTAATTTATTAGTGCCTTACTTGGCACAACTAGATAATGAGCAAAATCCTTACGGTTCTTGCAATGTGACATCTGTGGCCATGTGCATGAAGTACCTGGCACCAGGACGAAACTTTGGTTGTCCTCCTGGAATGCAGTTAGAAGACTTTCTCCAAAATGTGCTGGAGTCTCATGGAAAGTCTCGGCACAGTCCATACGACCTGGAATGGCTGCTGAAGTACTTTGGCGTTCCAGACACTTTCTCCCCTGTCGCCAAGTGGGGGGATGCCAAGGGACGGCTGGGGGGAGGGAACCCTTTAATTGTGCATGGGTACTTTACCCAGTCAGGCCACATCATCGTGATTCGTGGCTATAACGATAACGGAGATTGGATTGTCAATGACCCCTATGGGGAATGGTTTTCGTCTGGATACAGGACTGATTTGTCAGGAGAAAACCTGGTTTACAGCGACGAATTAATGAAGCGTTGCTGTGGCCCAGATGGCGACTTGTGGCTGCATTTTGTCGGAGATCAAGGAGACTAAACGATGGCAAGTCCAGCATTCATTCAAATAGGTCGGTTTGGTCAATGGGTAATTCGATTGACCAACCAAACAGCAACTCGCACAGGTACTCCACCCGCAGGCTCTTTAGTTTTCACAACTGGCAGTAACGGGGGATTTATTGAATCGGTTTGGGGCCAACCATTAGGAACAAACGTAGCTACCTGCTTGCTGATGTTCATCAAAGACCCCATTACTACTAACTACCGTCATTGCTCAGAGTCACAACTAAGTTCAACTTTGGCCCCATCATCTCCCAGCAAACTAGCCAATGTTGACCTAACGACTGACTTATTACCTACTGCTCTCTTCCCTGCCCCAACCTCTACAGGTTCTCTATTCCAGGGATGCCGATTAGGGCCAAACACCGAGGTTTATCTGGCGCTGGATACAACTGTGGCGGCAGGTTGGGACATCTTCTTTAATGGTGGTGACTGCTAGTGCCTCACGATGAACCCCGGTATAAGTCCCCATCCAACTCACCCATGCGGGTGGGCGATCGCTATAAGCGGGGAACACGCCGTTGGTCATTCTTTGAAGAGGTCAAAAAGCGCAAGCCTAAAGAACCTCCTTCAGATATTGGCTTGAGAAAATGGACAGTTAAGGTAAAAACGGCTGATCCGTATGGTGGCTCTAGCACTCCAACCTATAGCTGCAACTGTCCAGACAAAACCAAACAGATTGAGGGGTTCCCGCTGGGTATTCAAAAGAACCCCAGCACCAACAAATACCACCCTCGAACATTTGACACAGGGTTGATTAGTCGTTACAAGTCCCTCTACAATCGCTACCAGCGAGGACTGCGGTTGATCGACAATGTGACCTATGAAGACTTTGACGGAATCTATTACTCGTACACCATTCCATCTACTCGTAATGAACGCGAGACACGGGACTGGACGGCGTCAGATGCAGGCATAGGGCCAAACGACCCATGCAAGCACATCTACGCTGTTCGGATGTATCGAGGGGAATCCATTGAGGCACCTCCCGATGTGCCCGACATCCCAGACATGGGAGGGGTTGTTGATTTGTAAGTTAGCAAGTGAGTGAGTGATTATGCCTAACTTCTCTTGTTTGATTCCGGCCCATAACGCTGAAGCGACTATCCGGCAATGCGTTGAATCTGCGTTGGTGGACTTTGATGAAGTCATTGTCTACGCTGATGGATGCACTGATCGCACTGTGGCTATCTGCCAGTCCATTGCTCAAAACAACCCCAAAGGACAAAACTTTAGGGTGATCAATAAAGATGCAGGCAATGGTTCAGGTCAACCCGTGGGCGATCAGGTGGCACGAAACATTTTGTGGAAGGAGGCAAAAGGGGACTATGTTACCTGGCTTGATAGTGATGATTTTCGGATTGTTAATACTGCTTATCGGCAAGCATCTCAACTCCAAGTAGCTCAAGCCAACGGCAAAAAATGTATTGCCAGCATTGGGCATTTTGTCCGCTACTACAAAGAACCCTACCCCAACTTGGACATTTATCGAGACATCCCCGATTCTCTTGACGGAGGCTTTTGGGAACTGTTTATTGATAGACGAATTCAGGTTGGGGCTATTTTATGGGATGCCAGATTGTTACGAGAACTCCAATCAAAAGAAGATGTGGGAGTTTTGTGGGATGTTAACCGCAAGCGCCTTAAGGAATACTGGTTAGTTACTAAAGCGTTGCTGCATGGGTTTGAGTTTGATGTGCTAAATGAACACGTCACTTTCTATCGACAGGGATGGAATGAAGGGCAGTTATCTAACCTGTGCAACCACGCCGTTCTTTATTACAACACTGAGAGGGTATTGAGTAAATATTCAACCCCATTAATACCACCAGAAAAACTGGACTATTTCAAAGAAAGATCAGAAGGTATTGAGCGGATGTATCAGAAATTAATTCGGGATCAACAGGGAATGAAGATAAAACGAAAATCCTTGGCGGTGGATTGAATCAAACTAGTAAAAATCGGCGAGAATAAAATCAATCCTACCAACCACTCATGTACAGAGTTTCTGGCCAGTCTTCTCTTAACAACGCGTTGTCAGCCTTGCAGGAGGCTGGCAATGTCTCGTTGCAGGCCAAGGAAACTCTGGAGCAGGTTTCTCCAACCAAAGTTGAAAAATCAATTGACTTGAACCTGCAAGTCAACAAGACGGTGGATATTCCCCCAGGATTGCAAACACCTGTTCAACCTTCTTCCTTCGCCCTTCCTCCTACCTATGCTTTGACAGGGGTGGGGGAATTAACCCCTGAGGAACCTGTTTACATCCCCGCACCTGAACCTGAACCAAGTTCATTAATTCCTAGAGTCTTGCCTGCCATCGTTGGATTGTTTTAGATGCCATACAATCTCACTCCTAGTTCAACCCCTTGGGTAAAAGTTCGACGAGACACAGATGGGTCTAGCGGCACAGGCAGCAACCCGTCTGACCCATTAGTGTTTGAGTCGTTTAGCCCTGACTTGGGCATTACATCGGATAGCGCAGCCAGTTCTGACGCAGGCACGTTTAGCCTGATTGCCTTATTTAAGCGACTCCTGCAAAAGCTGACAGGTATTGCAGCGGGGTTACCTACAGTGTTAGGCCAAGCCACAAAAGCTAACTCTTTCCCTGTCACTTTGGCATCTGATTCAGACGTTCTTTCAGTCAATGGGTCAGGGTTTACTCAGCCTGTTAGCGCTGCTTCCCTTCCCCTGCCATCCGGTGCAGCTACAGCCGCTAATCAAGGGGTGGCAAACACGTCACTCAATAATATTGATGCAGCTATTGGCGATGCGGCTGATGGCGCAGCCAGCTCTGACACGGGTACGTTTAGCCTGCTGGCACTAACCAAGCGAGGATTGCAACAAACAACAGCGTTACAGTCTCAACTTCCTTCCGCCTTAGGTTTTCAACCTGTTTCTAATTCAATTTCAGTTTGTTATGCCAATAACGGGCCTGATGTCCCGGTGGCGTTGGTTAACGGCAAATACTCATTTGTTAGTCGGTCTGGGTCAACATCTGTGACGGCCAATCAAAAGACTCAGATTGCGGCAGCTAGCCCTACACGAAATTCCTTGTTTGTGCAGAACAGAAGCACCACGGTCGCCATTTCAATTTGGTCAGGTGCGTCTGGGGCTGAGTTTTTATTAGTGGTTCTTCAGCCTGGGTCAGTGGCAGACAACGGAGATTCGGTCACAATTACCAGCGGGGATCGCATTGCCGTCTCGTCAACTGGTTCATCTGTTGGCTACCTTGCGGTGGAGAAATAAATGGCAGCAATTACCGCAGCTCAATCAGGTGCATGGTCAGCAACTTCCACTTGGACTGGGGGAGTGGTTCCCGTTTCTGGCGATACTGTTACGATCGGTAGAGCATCAACGGGGCTAAATTACACCACCAATGCCGCAGGGTACGCGATTGGTGCGACAGCCATCACTCTCACTGGCGGTACGGGCACGATCGTCGCTAATGAAGCGGTCAAATTCGCAGGCGATCCGAACTATTACCGGGTCTCTGGCGCTTTAAGTGGGGGTGTGGTGACACTCGCCAGCCCCGGCTTGCTTCAAGCAATCCCAGCAGTTGCTACAGCAGTTTCAGCAGTGGGTTTTGCCGTTCTGGTTGATGGCACGTATACAGTGGGAGCGGACACAACAACCCCGGCAATCTCCCTGTCAGGATGCCTTTACGCTAGCCGATCAGCCAACTCCCAAATAACTCTCAGAGGCCATCTAAGACACACTGGAACATTTTGTACGCTTGATTACGGTACCAGTGAAAGCCCAATCCCGGCAGGGGTTACGGCAACTTTGTTAATCAATAGTTCCGCTACTCCGGCGAACGGAAAATACCACCTAGATTTTGGACAATCAACTGGCACAACTTATCGGTTATGTTCTTTGTGGGGAGCCGATAAAACTTACAGTTCGACCTTATCATCCACTGCCTCTGCAGCCGCTACATCTGTATCAGTAGCGGCTGCGAACGGATGGGCGTTAGACGATATTATCGTACTGGTTTCCGATTCAATCTCTGTCAATCAAAATGAGTCCAGAGTTGTTACTTCAATCTCTGGCTCAGGCCCATACACGATCGGTTTTTCGGGTGGCCTGACTTATCAACATTTGTCGGGCGGTGTTGTCTTAAATTTGTCTCGTAATGTTCGCGTTGGGTCAGCGTCAACGTCTAACTCAGCGAGTGCGTTTTTCAACCAACGCCAAGGGAATCCTGATTCTTCAATTGTTATCGTAAACACAGAATTTGCTATTGGCTCATCCCCTGCAGTAGGACTGCAAATGACTGCTACAGGTTCAGCAACGTCAGGGCAGCCGTATGGCACTATGCGAGGCATTTCAATTCACGACTTGACTTTTTCTAATGGGGCGACATTAACAAGTACCGGTTATCTGCTAAGTGTTTCGCAGAATTTATTTAGTCGCATTTTTGAAGACACAATCTTTTATTGTCGGGCAAAAGGATCCCGTGGTACAGCGGTTTCTAACGGTGCGTCCGGGGTTAAATTTTTGCGATCGTATTTTGTCAACTTGACGGCTGGGATCCTGCCCGCCACAGGAAACGGTGCCTTAGGAACCGAGGTGGAAGATAGCTATTTTTTGGCGAATACAATTGGAATTGAAGTACTCCTTTTAACTAATGCTATTTGTAAAAACACAACATTTCTAAAAAATGGGACTTGCTATCAAACAGCCCTGGACTCTGTGAGATTTGTGGGCTGCAACTTTGGTTCATCGTCTGACAACACGCTTATTGTTGGCCTGACAGCAAGCTGCAACTCTCAGATATATATGGGCTTTTGTAACGTTGACCTTGCAAATCTTTTTACGCAATCCCAATTAACGTCTGGCGCTTCGTCCGGCACGTATATTACTCTTGAAAAATCCGATCCGCTACCAACAATTTATCGAACTTACGACTATGCTGGGTATTTGAATAAAAACACCACAACAATTAGGCGATCGCTAAGCTCTATTGAGCTAAAGCCATACACGGTTGCCACCCGGCCCAGCCTCTACAAAACAACAATATCAGCAGTGAACGGAACTGATATCCGAGTGATTGGGTATTTTCAATTCGATACCAACTTCAGCACCACTTACCCACCGTCAATTTCATTTAGTGGGGCTGGTGTCTCTACAAGTTTTACGGCTCCAGCAACTGCCAACACTTGGCATAAATTCGACTTAACATTGTCGCCAACGAGTGACGGATTTATCGATGTTGTTGTCACGGCTAAATCACCCAACCTAACGGGGACGGCCTATCTTTCTGGCGTCAACTTTGCCCCCTTTATTACATCCACAAGGCACTATGGATTCTTGCCTGACAACAGCAAGCTGGGGCGCACTATTGACCCGTCCATCACACTTTCTGAATCGTCTGTAGCCGCGCTTTCTTCCCTGTCCACTCTTGATGATGTCCGTGATGCTTGCGAATACTGGACGTGCGAGAACCCATCTTCCACTGAGTTTGTAGATCTTTTAGAAGCTGTTGGCTCTCAAATTGTTTTCACCAAAAACCTGACTGTTGATTCAGGTGCTTCTTCGGTTGTTGCCTACAACTCAGGCTCAAATCTGGTGACCCTTAAAGGCTCAACCATCGGGGTTGGGTCTAAGTTTACGTCCCTAAAAAAAGACGGGGGAACGCTAACACTTACCACGCTGACAAATACGTTTCCAATTGAGACCACAGCAGGAACTACAATTAGTTTTACGACAGGGGGAGAAGTCACGCTGTCGGGTATATTTGCAGCCAGCACTACGGTTAGCGCTACGTCAGCGCTGATAGTAAATGTGCCTGCTGCACAAGGGGCTAATTTTGTCGCTGGGGCCAATGTCACGATCGTGGCATCTGTGGCGGCATCCCTTGTTGTTACTGGCCTTGAGTCTGGGTCAGTGGTTAAAGTTTATCGGACTTCCGATAATGCATTGCTAGCAGGAACTGATTTGTTGCCTGGAACCACATTTACCTATAACTACAGTTGGACAACAGATGTGTTGGTTGACGTGGTTGTAATGAGTTTGGATACGCAATATCGACGGATTAAAAATGTTGTTTTAAGTAGTACGGGGACTTCCTTTCCCGTCGAACAACTGCCCGACAATTCTTTCTTTGACCCCCCATAGCCCTATGAAACTGCAAATAGTTAACGCTACAAAAGGAGTTCCTAAAGGATTGACGTTTGATGTAACAGAACCAATAGGTGCAGGTTCAACCATCGAAGCATCAGTGAGAGGGTCTATGTATCGCTTTTTAATTGACGTGTTCCAGCTTAATCCTGACGGGACATTCACCGTTTCTAACTCAAACCTAGTTGCTACTCTCCGCGTGGTGGAATAATGGCTAAAATTATTGATCCAGATTTGCTTGTTGTTGGCACCAACTTAGCCGTCAACACCTCAACTAAAAAAATCACTCTTACGATTGCTGGGAGTCTTTCCACGGATGGGGTACAGCTTAACGCTATTGTTTCCAAAGCAAAACTGCTTTGGCTGGCCAGTGGCTCCACTTATATTGATGACCCCTATCCGTTTGATTTTGTATCTCCAAAAGTGAACGCCGACTTAATTAATGGTTGGGACTGGGGAGACGATACTACTCGCTACTTGATCCGAGACGGCGGTTGGACTTTGCGAGATAGTGGTGGGGTCGCCCAAGAGATTTGGTTCTGTCCAATTTCCTTGGGTGCAGTAGGGTCATCTGATCAGATTTACTTTCAGCAAGTGTCTGGTGGGAGTGTCACCAACTTTCAATTAACTGGCCCTATCAATCAACCCGTTAAAGTGTACGGGGATGCCACACACGGCAACTTTGATCGGCGTAGCTACTTCAAAATGTTTGTGCGCGAATATGCCAAACTTTACGCTCAAGCGAGTCTTGCAGATATCGGGGAGACAACACTTGAATCTCAAAAGTATGGCTTTCCCCTGTCCAATGGCACAGACATTAAAATCGCTGACAATGACGCAACTGTTGCTGGCAGCGCACCCTACACGGGAATGTCAATCACCTATTACGCCACTGACCAAGCTCGAACAATTAGTGGGTTATCCTACAACTTCCGCATTATTGTTAATGGCAACAACGGAACGGCTGAACAGATTTATACATTCTGTCAGTATAAGCTAAGGCAGAACTCTGACATTGACTCTGGCGCTGGAACAGTAATCGGTAAAACAGCCGATTCTTTGATGTCGTTTCCTGGCAGTGGTAGCAACCTACTAACAGCACTAGGGGTCTACATTGACAACTTCAATTCCACAGACATCAACCGAATCAAGTTTACCGACCAGACAGGGGTAGAGCGGGAGTTTAATTACACCGCCGCCATGACCATCAACTTCAACTCCATTCTTCAGGCTGACGCTGATGCTATCTATGTGGCCTACTTCGCTTCAAGCTATGGCACAGGTTCACCTATTATTGTTGAAGATGCTAATGGCGACCCATGGACAGGATTGATTGATGGCAATGCTTCAATTGTTCATACATTTGCCTATGACACCAATGCTCAAGGGGGTCGAACACCAGGAACAGATGCCAGCATTATTGTTGTGGCGATCGGCAAAGAAACTGCTCAATGGACTAAATCTGATCCAGTCACATTAGCCCGCTCAACTACCAACAGCGTATCTTTAGCCGCCAACCTTGAACGCTCTTATGTAAACCCGTAGCAAACAAACAAAACTTATAAAAAACATATGCCAGTAACGTTTGATGGGAATAACAAATTAATTCGATGCACATCGGGCACTCGTTCCTTGGATGTGCAGCAAGATTTGTACATGGCTTCAAAGGATTGGTTGACAACAGTTGCTGGTGGAGTGCCTAGCAATTTGCACTGGCCACCACCATTTTCTGAGTCTATTGGTGGCCAAGCGTTGGGTAGTGGCAAGTTTGCAGGCCGAACATTTTTCCTGGCCAATGGCTGGAAAGTGTTGCCAGACGACGCAGACCACACACTAACAATTGATGGCAATTTGTTTAGAGACCCCGCTGACTCTACCCCAGCCTTGAACGATGTTGTCCCAGGCCGAACAGTTGTTGTTGCAGTTCGACCCAGCATTGAAGCCCAAGGAATTTCTACGGGTGGTTCTACATCAACTTCTTCCCCTGTCCATTACACAATGTAGAAACCTACAAAAATACTATGAGTCGAATTGCTGGCATTAGATCTATTGCAAAAAAGGTAATTGAACCACTTGGATTTACTGCCCTGACTACTGGTATTGGGTTAATGTCAGGACAGTCTGTTCCAGAGGCGATCGCTGAAGCGGTGCCAGGGGTGGCTGGCTCTTACTTGGGGCAACACCTGGCAGAAAAAGCATTGCCCAACCTAGGAACCAGATTCAGAGTCCGAGGTAAAGAGGTAGGCATACACCTGCCGGGGTTAGCAGGCTCATACTTGGGTGGAATGCTAGGGGCAGAAGCTGGAAGCAAAGCCTATGAAATGACAGGGGGAGAAGTTTCTGGCAATGAGCCATCTGGACTGGCCTATATTGCTGATGAGGTTTCTCTCCCTGTCCTCCAGGTTAGCAAGGCATTGATGGGGAAGTAAGCATTGTTCACTCTTGTGGTTTTAACTTTCTTGCAATTCTGGAAGGGAACTAGTGACTCTTTCGTCTCCCCTTTCCAGTCCCAGATGACTTTCACCGAAGAACGAGCGGGAAGCCCCTGTCTTCAGACACGGGGAGGAACGCGATTGGCGACTTGAGTCGCCTACATTAAAAGCCATACAAGTAACCGTCCTTTTTGTGAATGGGTTTGCAGTATTTGTGGCTAATCCCTGCCACTCTTCCATCGGTTGTCGCAATGTCGAACGAACCAGACGCACGACAGAGAACCCGACCTACATAAGAGCCGATTTTCTTGCCTGCCGTAACCGTTGCCCGAACAATATCGCCTGTCTGAAAGCCTTTGTGGATTTGCACTCTCGACTTATGTCGAGTCGGGAATCCAAACTTATTCGTACCGCACATCTGGCGCGTTCCATGCCCTTTAGCCGCAATAATCAACGGCTTTGAGGTGAGGATTTCGAGCGATTCGACGTTTCCAACACAAGCCGCGTCCAGCCAATGAGTTTTAGGCAAGCCTAATCGAGTGCGGTTGAACTTGGTCTGTCCGCCTGTTCCGGTCGCGACTGGTAATCCCGTTTCTTTCAGCGCGTTGAACAATGCCCATCGGGTTGAGTTAACGGCAGCCGCATCTTTAAGCGGCGATTTCGCCTGCTTAAGGATGCGGTTTAGCAAGTCATGCTTACCTGCTAAGAAATCTCGAATGTCTTGATTTCCTTTGCTCTGATTGCAAGCGTGGCAAGCAATTGTCAGGTTAGAAACTCGGTCAGAACCGCCTTTTGATCGAGGTTGAATATGCTCCACTTCAAGCGGGACATTCTCAACTGAACAGTAAGCACATTTCCGATTCCACTTTTCTAGTAGATACTCTCTGACTTCGTAGCCTTGCAATTCTCCCTGTTGATACTGAATGCCTGAGATTTCAGGATTCTGCATCAATTGCAGATCAAACCGCACTAACTCTTGAGTAATGTTCGTAATGGGTGCAAGCCGCATGAACTTGCGCACCCAAGTGAGCGTGGTTAAGACGCGATGCTGTAAGGACGGAGCTAACCAACCATCAGGGCGAGTCCGGTTGAGAAACCGCGCTTGACGATAGCGAGTTTTGCGATTCCGTCTGCCGCGTCGCAATTGGCGACGGGACAGTAACGCATCCTTGATTTGTTGCCCTCGATGCTGCAATTCTGCTCCAAAAATAACTTTGTTGCCTTGCTTGATCGCGATACCCGTAACCTTAGATCCTGGATCTAGCTTGAGTTCCAAGTCTTGCACCGGAGCATCAGGGCGCGATTCTTTCAGGATAATGGTGAACGGAAAACGACGAAACACCGCAGCTTTTCCCTCATTGAGAAGGTGACGTGCTGCTCCCGGATGAATCGGGTCTAGCGGTCGTTTTTCGGCATCTAGGACAAGAACATAGTTGGACATTGAGAGTCTCCATTGCTGGGTAATGTTCGCTTCGCCAATGTTTTCAAGGCTTGTCGTGCTGATTGCACTTCCTTAACCCACTACAGATGTTTAACAATCAGCGATAGAGCTACCAACTAGCGACGCATTTGTAGGTATCGTGACCTTGAAAACGTAGACCTCGAAGGTCTTAGGCTGGTCAGGTCGTGGCTTGCATCCCGCTCGAAGAGTCGGGCAGTCTACAAGCCCCTAGCTTTAGCTACGGGGTTCCTGACCCAAAGACCATCGCATCGACGGGCAACAACCGTACCCTGAGAGGTATTTGCACCACCTGAATTAAACTTAACTTGATACCGCTTTTCCCGTGGAATCGGAAAGTATTCATGCTCAAAAGCTGGGATAGTTAGCTGACCATTGACCCCAGCATCTTTGCCACCATTCAATCCGCATTTAGCAAGCATAGTTAAACCTCAGTGTACTTGAATTCAATTCGATTAACTTCTCCCAATCCGATCTCGGAATCGCCAGCAATTGATTCAGCTTGAAAGCATCCCATCCGTGGGAAAAATAAAAACTGTCCCAAGTTTCTGGGCTTAACTCTAGCCATGCCTTTGAGCGCCTCAAGCCTTCCAGTCCCTTTTCCCACCGGACATGGGGCTGAAGACTATACCAGGCATCCCAATCCCTTTCTCCAAATTCATTTGTGCATGGCTGAAAATTTGCAATGACAGGATTTGGGAACTCGTCACAAACAGAGAAAGAAGTAACAACTGTGGATTTGGATCCATTTCTAAGCAGGCCAATCACCGATTCCCATCCTTGGCCCTGACTGTAGACTGATGTTTTCAGTCCTTTTTCAATTATTCCCGCCAGCCACTCTCTATTTTGTCCTTCAACGTAGCAGTGAAGTTCACATTGCCCATGCAGCCGCGTCATGAGCTTTACGGCGTCACTGCCCATCAAATAAGCAGTATTTAACTGCATTCCAAAAACATCTACTTTGTAGCCTCCGATTTCAAAATAGGCTTCTCCAACGGCCAGCCACACTTTTAGCGAACACTCAAAATTCAACCAAGAACCAACAACATCTTGCAATTGGTTGGCCAAATAGCAACCTTTGGGAATCAGATCGAAAAATGGATTATCGGACTTAGGAAAACGCGGAACATCCAGAGATGAGTAAAACCAACTGGCAATCTTGGCACCCATGCGGGCACGTTCGCATGATTGAACCTCAACCCGAGACTCTGGGCTATGAAATAATATTTTTCCCATTCTTCTATAAACCCCATTGCTTAAATGCCTTTTCCAAGTGTTTATTAATGTCAGCTTGCAGCGCATTAATTGATGTAGCCGAATTAATCATCAATCTTTTAACTCGATTGTCGTTGCGGAAAATCTTCGCATAGTTATTTGCAACCCTGACTAAATCATCTGGCTTTACTACAATGCCGTCACGATCTTTAATCCTCTGAATTGCGGTCAGAGTGAAAACATCAAACCAGAAAATCAGGTCTGGTACAATGCCGCCCGTTGCTATGTTATTAAGAAGTCTAATCTGTTTGATGTCGGCCTCACCTCGACAGCCTTGATAGGCAAGAGTGCTGTGAATGAATCTATCGCAGATTACAATTGCCCCACGGTCTAGCGCGGGTCGAATCACAGTATCCACATGAAGCGCTCTATCTGCTTCAAAAAGCAAGAGCTTTGCCATTGGGCTGACGTCTGGGCTTGATTGATAGAAGTCAACCAACTTGCCAATGCCGCTATCAGTTGGCTCTTTAGTAAAGACAACATCTTTTCCTGCCAGCAAGGACGACTGCCTGAGTAATTCGATTTGAGTGCTTTTACCAGATCCATCAATGCCCTCAAAAACAATTAGCTTGCCTTCCATTGAATATTTGCTCCTATCTTGGGCGTTGAAAAGTCCAGCCGTGCTTGGCAAACAATCGCTTGAATGAAGAGGGATTGCCTCCAAAGTAGAAAAGGATGCTAGGAAATGGAGCGCTGGATTCAGCACTACCAAACCTTAAATACCCTTCAATCAGACAAAACGCATCACAGGAGTCCATTAAGAGCTTGAACCATTTTGTGCGGTTGTCAGTCTTTGTTAAATAGACCCCTGACGTAGTTTCATGTCCAAGTCTTGAAACGAGTTTTGTTGCCCAAGGAATTTGATTGGAGTAGGGAGGATTGACAAATACATTGCCTTCCCATTCCTGAACCAAACCATTGTCATTGATGTCATATAAATGACGTGCTGGCACATTGGGATTTTCTTTGTCGTTACAGCATGGGTCTGTATCGATGCCGCCCCACAACTCCAGCAGGGATTCAATGATGGCAGGGGGAGTGAGATGGACATCAGTGCCACCATTCTTAATGCCTTGAGTACCTGGGTGGCAAGTTGGCTTTGAACTTAGCTGAATATATTCAATAGTCGTCACAATTCAATTGCTCCAATCTTTCTAACAACTCTTTCCTCTGCTGAATCACATCTGCCACTTGGGCCAATGCTTCAGCATCTCGACTGTCTTCTCCTGTCAACTCCATGACTACCCAACCGTGTTGTTGAGCTAATCGCTTTTTCTCAACGTCTCGTTGGATGCCAGAACCAGTATTGTGTCCTGTTCCGGCCTTGCGAGTGCCGCCATGAATCTCGATCGCTACCTTAAGGTTGATTGGCAGGGCAACAAAATCAAACTCAAATCGTCTCCCCGGAATCCCTCGATAGTGATGCCTAAGATCTAGGTCTGGGTAAAGCGACACCCACAAAAGAGCAAAGTCTCGCTCAAGTTCAGAATCGAAATCGCATTGTGGATCTACCCAGTTCCCCGGCTTGCCTAAAGGAATAGCTAACCCCACTTGCAAGCCAGGGACAGGGGAGAGAGCCATAGATCGACTGCGGCGCTTAGGCTCTCTCTTGGGCATGGTTCTGAGATGGCCCCATTAGATTAACGCCAAATTTAGGGTGAAGGACTGCTATCGCTGGAACGCCATAGTTGACCACAAAGAAGCAGTCAACCATGTTGAATTTAAGTTTTTCAAACACTAGCTTGCGTTCAAAGTAAAACGCAGTCATCCGAATATCTTCCGTCTTTTTGAGTGACAGGCTATTAGCCACTCCTACAGGAACGGCATAGGCCACTACATTGTTATACTTGGTGATGGCATACTTGGCCCCATTCTTTTTGATTTCTACCCTGATGTTTGACAGGCACAGGTTTAAATCGCTCGTTGAAACTGGCTCAAACTGCTGCTTGATTTCAGCAGTCAAAACGTACTTGTCCTCGCTGTTTTTTGCTGGTTTTTTGACCTTCTTTGTGCAGCCTCGATAATCTACAGGATAGCCACGCCATAAAGGGTTTTCTGCGTCCAGAATGTCAATTACGGCATTCCACTTTCCTGACTGAATACTGCCGTCAGAGTCGAACCAGCCAAACTCTTTAGCCTTGGCTTGGATAATTTGGATGTTGGTTTCATGTGCTTGTGCAAAATTTGCAGACATTGCTCTTTCTCCCTGTCATTCAATGGTTACTGCTCGACCGCCAACCCGAACTTGCTGCCCCTGTACTCGGCCTGCGGGGTTGGCGTATCGTCTGAGGTGCGCCCTGATTATTTCCTCTGGGGCTTGCTCTTGTATCTCAAGAAAAGCAAGCGGCCACTCTTCTAATCTCTCGTCAATTTCTCCGGTTACTGGGTTGATCCGAATCTGCCGAACTTGCGCTCGAACTGTTTGAACGTTCTGGCGTTTTTTGGAATCAACAGGAATGACAGGTTTTTGATCGGTCGTGTATCCCACCAGCGGCATAGGTGTGGGGCCGTTAGTGGCGTTGTAACCTCGCTTGCGCACTGATAATCCCGGCTTCCAATCTTCAATTTTCATTTGCCTTTTCCTTTCCCTTAGGCTTGCGGAATAACTTTGAGCAATCACGGCAGACTTGACTTGACTACCACTTTGAACGACGCTCAAAGAATAAAAAACAAGATGAGTATGCTCTTTAACCCATCGATTGACGACTCCTTGGTGGACTAAGAAAGCCAACACTTTTTGAACCTCCCAAGTGGTAAAAGTCTTGACAGGTAACGTCTTATCAGGGGACGCTTCGAGCTTGGCTAAAACTCGAAGCACCGCATCTGACATCATCTCTTTGTTGACAGCGTTTTCGTTGTCCTCAAGTTTTGATAAGGCAAACTTGAGGTATCCCAAAACCATTTTTCTAGATCTACCAAAAGCCTGCCTGTCGTTCCGGTTCGCACTCTTTTCTTGTTCAGACAAATTTTTTCTATCGTCCCTCAGGACGAAAAGAAAAAGAGTGTGAGCCAAGGAAGGGGTTGCAAGTAAATACTTGAGCCTTTGCTCGGTTAACTTGTCTCCGTCAGCGATTGCTGACGCAATATCCAAAATCATGGCTTTAGCCCGTTCCATTTCCTTGGGTGTTGCTCGGGCTATCCGAGGGGGGACAGGGAAGGGAGTACGCAGGTTAAGCGCCATCACTCTTCCTCCTGTCCTGCGGCTACCAATTCGGAGTAGTAGCGATCGTAGTCTTTGAGATAGCGTCCCCCCGCAGGCACGGCACAAGCTCCGTAGGGGTAGACGGATGAGCCGATAAACTCTCCATCCCGCAATCGAAACCGCTGCTCATTGCCTAGGACGGCGTGAGACTCAGTAATCTTTTTGATGGTCTGTAGTTTGCCAAGGTACTGCCAGTGCCCTGGTTGGCCTTGTCGCTCCACCCACACCCGGACAAAAACTGATTGCCCAGGTTGCCACGCTCGTCGCTTTCTCGGCATTATTCTTGCGCTCCATTACTTCTCAACGATTTCCGCTGCATCAGCGGAATACAAATCTACGTCTGGGTTGTTGATTTGCTTCAAATACTCTTTCGCCTCAGGGTGAACGGCGTGTAAACAAATCTTGCCATTAGCCTTAGGCCCACCAAGTTGCTGAAACCCACAAACCATCTCACCGTAAGAGTTCGAGATGCAAACCGTGTTTTCAAATAACCACTGTAGACGTTCCCCATTACCATCTTCGGATGACTCGGCAGGGTTGTCAACAAGATGATTTGTCGTCTCGTCAAGACTAGATGGGACAGGGGAAGGGGGTGCTTGTTCTGGTGACATTTCAGATGACTCTTGAGGGTCAATGACGGATGATTTTAGTTTTGGGGCTAAATCTTCCGTCTCACAACTACTTGGAAACGTGTTCTGAGAACATTCCGATCTCATTTCTTTCTTGTTTGTTGAAGAAGTGTAATATCTGTCATATCTGTCATGGGCGGGGGTTTCAAGGTTTTGACTTGTGTAATTAACTGTCATCCCATTGCCACTCTCTCCCTGTCCAGATCGAGACATAAGAGACTGGCGGTAGAGTCCTGAGACAATGTAGGGCCGCTTGGATTTTTCTGGCCGGACGCCTATGCCCAAAATAAATGATCCTTTCTGATTGCGATAGCGATAGTTCTTGATATCAGGGTTGAGCTTGAGTAGCACTAGGTTGGCATTTAGGCTTGTGCTGAAATCTTTCAGATTACTTCTGCGGTACTGCCCTGTGCGCTGGCACCAATCAACGTATTCGCTGTACAAAGAGGACTCGTCAGGCTCGGAGCGACTGACACCTACCCTGGTTCGCAGCAGTGGCAACCCGTCCTCACCTGGGGTCATATCCATGTAGCAACAGTCTTCGATGAATTGCATGGCTTGACTGTTGCTCAGTGCAGCGTCTACCTTCCCGTCAAGAAGCGCTGGGCACCGCTCGACGGGGTTGAGCAAAAAACTTTCTGCATCCTCCTTTGAATAAGAGCAGAGCAAATCAAAAAAGGCTTGATAGTAAGGCGACAGCTTGGACAACAGTTGCGGGTCATCCTTAAACCGAATCTTGCCACCCCAGTTGATTGTGATTCTGCGACGAAGCGCCCCACCTCCTTCTACTAAGTGGATGGGTTGCTCAGCGCAAATCATCAAGTGGCCTCGAAATGCCTGCTGGTCATCCTGCTGCTGTTGATCGCCCTTAGCTTCAAGAGCTACGGCGTCATCCCCGACCAGGGTTTCGACTATCTTGGATTGAACCTGATGGACAGGTTCGTCAGGGCAAACCAGCAACTTCGCATTGATAACCCGCAGGATTTCAAATCGGTTGTTGTCCAACTTTTGCAAGCTGGAAGAAACCATCTGCTGAGGCCCCAACAGCGCTGACATGATCCGAACCAGCGTGGACTTACCAGAGCCAGGAGTGCCAATAATCTCAAGGAACTTTTGATGCTCGTTGTTGCCGTAGATGGTGCTAGACGCAAATGCACAAACCAACCGGGCGACATCCTCTCCCCCTGCCGATGCGGCCAACCACTGCCACAGGGGGCCAGCACTTTGCTCTAATTCTTCTTTGCTGAGAGTGTTAAAGATGTGTGGCCGATACTCCCACGGCAACTTACTGGTGAAATAGTCTTCTTTCTCAAAGCCTCGGAATTGGTTGATCGACTTATCCAAAACGCCGTTAGCAAATGCCACTAGATGAGTAGCAGGCTCAAACTGGTCTAAGTCCAGCGCCAGATTCATCCGAAGAAACCCGATCGCCTCTTTAATGTTGTTCATGCTGGGAGAGGCCCCTAGCAGAACGTAGTGGCTATCAACAACCTTGAGAATCTTTTCATCCGCTCGGCGTTCCCACAAGCCAGTGGTGTGCTGGAATTCCCACCACTGTCCTACGCTGGACTTGGAAGACCTGGAGTTAACGACATAACGCAGCCCTCCATCATTGCTTTCAACAAAGTCAAGAGCGACTTCACGAGGTGCCCAGCGCTGGCGAGACGTTATGATTTTGGGCTGGGCATTGGCATTAGCGGCAGAGACAGGGGAAGAGTTCATGCTTGCCCCCTGAGGTTGAGCGTGGCGGGCTGTAACGGCAGCACTATCAAATTGATGTGCTGTGAAGATTGAATCAACATAAGACTGAATCCATTCGGCTGAGATTGTGGACGGGCCTAGCTCACCCACCAACCCATTCACCATGTCCTTAAAGTCTCCCTTGATGGGCAATGTCGGTACCAGGCCGGACATATCAACCACCAAGCAATAGACACCCTTGCCCATCATTGTGGCCCACACCCGTTGGGCTTTGACCCAGCCCCCGTGGTCATTGTCTGGGAAGTACACCAGCGACAATCCATTAGCCAATAACTGATCGGCCAGTAGAGACAATTTGCCTTCTCCCCAGTCTCCACCCCAGAGGGTAGTAGCTCCGAGGCCAGTAGCAGAAATGAAAGCGTCAGCAGTGCCCTCACCTTCAAGCATGGCGATTGCTGTAGCAGTCTCACGGTTAGACCAATGAGACAGGCAGGCAGATAATTGATAGGGGGGTAGGAGTTTGTCCCCTCCTTTGCCTGCTTGCCAGCGGTTATTGACCCACTTGCGGTAGGTGTATCGAGGTTTCTGATCGGCAATCCTTTCCCCCCTGTCATTCAACAGTTCCTCCCTGCGGAGGAACTGTTGAGTATCCTCTGTGCTGTAATCGAAGTGCCAGCTTCGGCAGGGCAGATTGCCCATAAAGGTCACGTCACGGGATACGTGAACTGGGGCAATATGGTCAGACACGGCCATCAGTTGAATAGTCGCTGGTGCTGCTGGAAGACTCTGCTGCACCTTGATAGGCAGATAGTCAAACCACTCCAACGCTGGGACATTCTTCCAGTCGATCGTTGGCTTGGGTTCTAGCACCTGGTAGCGATTGGGGATTAACCGCTTGTTGGTGGTGGCAGTCGGTTGAGGCAGCGCCTGGCCTCTGGCTTTGTAGCCCAGTGCCCGAGCAATCGCTTTTGTGTCTTTGCAGGTGTAGCAGTCGTACTTAATGCCGTCCGACTGAATCTCTAGATTGTTGCCCTCGCAGTTGGGGCAGATGTATCGCTTCCGTCCAGGACGCTTAGGGTCTGGTGCTGGCACCAACCAGTCAAGATATTGCCCAATCACAAACTCGCCAAACCTGTGGGCGCTGGGCATGGAGACAGGGGAAGAAGTCGCCACCCCGGTGATGCCCTCTTGAGTTGCCGTGGCTCCACCAACGTCTTGAGGTTGGGTTTTGGACTTGAAGCCGACGAATTGTTGTTTACAAGCGGACTGTTTTTTGTTACGATTGCGCTTAGTCATTGGAAAACCTCTTAGTGTAATTACGATTGGGCATTGAGAACCTCCTGTGACAACTTGCCAAAAGAGTAAGGCCGCGAACCATTTACTTCATAGGCAATTTCCTCAAGTGAAACTACAACCCACCCCTCGGTGGGTTTTTTGTTGGCTAGGGGTTGATGCGCTTGCGCCACTGGGCTAGCTTTAGCTTTAGCACTGCGCTTCCTGAGTAAACTTTTCCTCCTGTCCCCACCAGGACTTTGGTGGGTGCCGACTGGGATTGATACTGATCGATTAGGTTCTGTATCTCTGCATCATCCAGTCTGTTGAGTTTGCTGCTTCTGCCATAGTCAGCAGTGGCGTATTTTTTGTCGTTTGTGTTGCCCTTTGACTTGTAGCGACTCATTGATTTGCTCCAACTTATCAGTCGTTCTGCCATTATCGCTTGCTGTCTCGTTGAAGGCAATCGTATTTTAGTAGTCTTACGTGAGACTCAAAGTGAGACAGTAGAAATACTGACAGGGCCATCAACGACCGCACCCACAAGGGGATGCGGCTTGCCTCTAGAGCCTAAGCCCTGGGGCGTCCGGCAGATTGGTCAAACTCTCATGCCAGTCCTATCGTCCTCCCACGCTTTATAAATACAACCCAAAATATTCAGGCCAATGCTTGCTCAAGCTGCTTGTAGTAGTGCTTTGATAGATATTTCGAGAGTCTTTCTTCCCACTCCAGTTCTGCCGCTGCAACCTCTTGAGGAGTGAGGATAAATAGCTGGGCACGCTCAGGTGCCGCCACTTGAATCATCAATTGCTCAATCTCAATACCCAAGCATCCCTCTGCTAGTTTTCTATAGGCCACCAACTGCATGGAACACTTAAAAAAGGAATGCCACCCTGAGTTTTTCTCTTGGTAGTCGTTGCAAATGGCAATTGCATCTGCGTCCCCCTCTCGCTTTTTGGCGTACCAGTATTTGCCGGGATATTGGGGTTTGTCTCGGTAGTAAAGGCGTTTACTAGTCTTGAGGTCTGAGAGAGTCAGCTTGCCGTTGAACAACCCAACATCATCCGGACATCCGGCATAGGACAGGGAAGAAGAGTAGAGCCGCCCTCGGACGTAGCCCATCTTCTTGTCAAAATACGTTAGGTGCTTGTGGGTGTCTACCCACAGACCCACAGGTTTCTCACACCACATATGTTGATTTAAATCCCATCCTGCTAAGTGAGGATAGAGGTTGCGGAATAGGGCGATCGTATCTTCTGGGTAGCCCGTGGACTGGATGAAATCTTTGGTAATAGGCTGGCCCAATATATAGGACTCACGCAGGCCATGAACAGCGGTGCCTCTATCCCGTGCCTCTTCCCCTGTCCGGCCTGCTTCTTTCTCACGGGCAGACCACTTCTGAATAGCGGCCCGTGCCTTGGTCGGCATAGTCGCATCCAAGATTGTGGTCACTGACGGTAGTAGTTCACCCTGAGGAGTGGGATAGAATCGCATTGCAACAATAAAGTGTTGTTAACAAGTTAATTCTATCCCTTGAAATGTAGGGTTAAACCTGCAATGCACCAGCAATAATTTCAAGGTCTTGATAGCCTTCGTCCGTAAGTCCTAAATATTCAGCTTTTACCATCTCTCCTAATTTATAAACAAAAAAGACAGGGGAAGAAATAGCCAAAGGCACTCTCTCTTCTCCTGTCCAGTACTCAAACAACCTTGGGGGTTAACCCAGAATCACGACATCTTCAGATGTCAAGTTTTCCCCTAGATATTTCTTGATGTTTTGGATGGCTTCGAGTTTCCACATAGAACCATCCGCCTCAAACAAAGATACCATTGGCAGGCCATCTTTACCGGATTGCTGGAACCGAATTAGAAACTTGCTAATCGGTTGAGCAATCTCTGGGAAAGTGCGATATGGTGCCAACTCTACGATCGGGTCAACTATCTCTGATCCGACACGAGAAACCCCAGCAGAAACCGTCACCTGTTGGCTTAATCCATCATCGGTCATTGTTTTAACACTCTCCGATCGGAGGTTGCCCAGCAACTTAAGAACTTTACTTTTATCGCTTGAGTCAACAAAGTTGGAGGCAATTTTAATAATCGCTTCTTCGACCGCAATGAATCGACCAAACGGGAATGGCTCATTAAGAAACCCGCGTGTAGTTGCTTCTACCAATACAGCACGGCGATCGTACTGGTCTAAGTCGCCATAGACGTAAACTTCCATGTGACCATCCACATGGATAAAACTGACAGACTGAACGTTATCCACATAGCCACAAAGCCCTTCCAGGGTTGAAACCACAATTGTCTCTTGCAATCTTGGCTGCGGCGGCAGATGGACGGGACGCGAAGTGTAGTTTTGTCCATCAATGTCATGAACCTGGACACCAGCGCTGTCTTGAATGGCTTTGACAACATCACTCGGAACTAATTCGTTGGGCATGATTAAAGCCTCAAAAACTAACAGTTGGACAGAAGAGAAAGTGTTCCGGAAAAAAGCAATTATTCAACCACCTTTAACCCAGGGATAGATTCTTGTTCGTAGCCATTAAACTCGGTCACATTAAAATGGCCATCACGACCTGACTCGATAAAGATCGAGGTTTCGCAGGGTTCTTCAGCTACTAACTTGAGATCAACCTTCGCTTTGACCTCGGCCATTTCCCGTTTCATGTTCGGCTTAAACTCAAGCGTGATGACAATCTTTCGAGCGGCGCAAGGATTCGTGTTTGGATCAAGAATATTGGCAATAACTTTTGTCAGTGCCGCATTAAACTTTTCCGCAACGGCCCCACCGGCCAATTCGGCAATATCCAAAAATGATTTCTTGAGCATAATTTCTCCTAGTTCAAAACACAAAACTGGGGCAGACTAAGCCACCCCAGAAATGTACTCAGTTCCTACCAGTCAATGCCGTCATCGTCTGCCACTGTGGCAACCACTGTGATCGCGTCTTCTCCCGTCCCTGCACCTAAAGAACTTTGGGGGAGTTGTGGGCGATCGCTCAGGTCAACTCCTGGCAACGCCTGATGATACTGTGCTAGGGACTCCAATCCTGGCTTGGCAAAATTGCGGGATGCCTCCACCAACTCCTTCAGTTCGTCAGCCAGTTGTCCCAAGAAGTGGCGGCAGAACTCTTCAGGACTTGCACCGCTCGGCTCCTCAAATGAACCAACAGTAGTCACATCAGACTTGGCATCCTGCCCCTCCTTTGTCACCACTAGCGTAGGAGCAAATACCCCCATCGCACAGAACGCTTGGTTCTTGGGTGAGAATCCAGTTTTGGTGACCTTGGCATAAGCAGATGCCAACTGGATTTTGAATTGCTCGTAGGCTTGCCCAAAGGAAACCGCCGCCGCTCCTTTGATCGACAACATGAATGGAATATCGTGAAGCCGTTGGTTGTTTTCGTCCAGCAGGTAGAACAAGTAAAAAGTGCGAAGAGTTGAGAAGCCCTCAACCTTCATTTTTTCGTGGAGGTCTTTCCCCTCTGGGGTTTCGTAGTTTCCTACGATAGTTCCGGGCTTCAACTCCTCTTTAGTGTGAGGATGAATCGGAAACTTGCCATTATTCTTCTTAGCCTCAACGAAACGAGAAGACTGGTTGATAATGAGCATCCGGGGGGCTTGTAGAAGCAAGCCTAACTCTTTATTGCCTGCTCCAAATGTGTTGGTGTGACTGGGGGAAGGGCCATGCCATCCAGCCATTTTTAGCGCATCTTCTTTAATGAACATTCCGTGCAATGGTTCAGGCTTCTGGTTAAGCATGATTGCTATAGGAAACTTAACCATCTCAGTTGCTCGGTACTGCTCATCAGAAAATTGTTTGAGGTCAAAAGACAGGGGAGAAGCTACGGGTTGTTGCTCGGTGGTTGTGGTTGCATTCGCTTTAGCCATGATGTCGTTATTCTCCGTTGTGTTCGTTGTGTTCGTTGTGTTCATTAATCAATTAGATGGTGGCTGTTTTCAGCCGTGAGTCACAACAATCACCTCCTTAGGGGTCACGTCAATCAACCAAGAGCAGCAAGAGGGATATATCCCCAGCCTAGGAAGGTCAACCCTCTTGCTATCTCTATTTTACGCTGACTCGTTGTTGTTCACAAGAGGGTTTTGTGATGAGCCAGCAAAGAAATGAAAACTAGAATTCTCCGTGGAATCCTTTCCCTAGCGTGGCTTGCAGTGCTTGGATGGCGGCAATCACTTGTTCTTTGCTCAAGCCCTCAAGAGTAAGATCGAAAACCTCTTGTCCACTGCGAGTGTCATATTCGGGGGATAGCTCAATTGATGCCATTTCCTTCCCCTGTCCTAATGCCCCAACTACTCGTTGGCCCTGGAGGTCATTGGTTCGCCAAGGCATGGTGGCTTGGATGATTTGACGGGTTGATGATTGCTGCTGACGGATCGCTTGAATATGCGTTGCCTGAGTTTCTAACGCCTTCTCAAACAAAGTGCGAACGTCCGACAGGAAGGGGGCGCGGGTTAGGCATTCGCATAATCTCCAAGGCTCAATACTGGCACTAGCATTGAACTGCAGGTGCTTGTCAAGCGTGGTTTTTGGGAGGTATCTCAACACATTGTTGCGTTTGATCGGAGCCAGAACTATCTTGGTTCCAGTGTTTTCCAGTCGGGTTTCAATCTGATAACTGTGGTCGGTTTGTCTAGCTTGCCAATAACTGGCTAGACCTTTGTCATCGCTTCTTCCACCGATTAACTGCCACCCAAAGCGAGTAGCGATGTATGCCATTTTCTCGGCAAATTCACGCGACTCGATCTTGCGGAATGGGGTAATCGAAATGGGTTGAATGGCTGTCATTTGTAATACTCCTTGATTCACTTATTCAAACAATGCGTCCCAGGCTTTGTGCAAGTCCTGAAATTCTTTTGATTGTGAAATCCTTTCAAATAGTTCTTGTGATGCCTCGCGAGTATTAGAAAACTCTTGACCATCGCAAGTAAACGATTCTTCAGGGTAGTCACCCGCAATGGTTATCGCATCTCCTTTCCATGTCCCAATCAGGGGATGTAAAACTTGTAAAGATAGGAATCGCAAAGCAAAAGTGCTAGCACTTCCATCGTGCTATTAAACTCTCCCATCTTCAACCTATCGCCAAAGTCGTGAGGATGAAGATACTGTTTCTTTGTTGTGTTGACAATGTAGAAATACTGTCCCATGATTACCTCTTATATGCAAATGGGAGAAAGGCTTTCAAAGTAGTGAATAAACTCAATCTGGTACTGCCTATGGGGCTTGCTGAGCAAGGTTGTCAGCGGGGTGAGCATAACCTTTTGATGCCTTGGAAAAATCCAAGCCACATTCTTTAGCTGGTATCTGTTGTCGCAGTCAAAGCCCACATAGGCTAATTGCTGAACAAGACTCTCAAATGTCATTGGCCTCCGCTTCATCGATGTTTTGATTTCTACCAAGGTCGAGCCAATAATTAACTGAGCGTCAGCAGGGATAAACCTTGACCCGTAAAATGTGGGGGTTAGCTTTATGTCAAAATTTTCTACTTTGGTTGCCCCCAAATAGTTGGGAATCAACTCAACCAATGCAGCGACATCCTTGGCTGACTCTTCTAGGTCGGGCGGCAACTTGCTTCCTTTAGCTAACAGCCCAGACTCGCCTCCTGCTCTGTAGATTCTTTCAAGTTCAGCCATCGCTAGATAGCGCAATGGGTGTTGCTGTTCAAGAGCTTCCAGTAGCCGAGGGAAAGCTCCCTGCTGGATCGCTACATTCCCGGCAATGGTTTCCTCTAGCAAGTCCTGGTTGGCAAAGAAATTGGTTAGGTAATCCTTGATGGCATAGGTCATAGCTGCACCAATCTCAGGGAAGAGTAGCCTGTCAAATTCGCCACCTCTACAAGGAGTAGACTTGGCTAATCTGTTGTTCATCTCCTCGACTACATGACGAGCCTCTGGCACGAGGCTAATTGTGACCAGTTGTGTGATCGGATGGCGGTCATCTTTGAGGACAGTGGTTAAGCTCGTCACTTACGCCTCCTACAACATCAAAAAGTTCAGACTTTTGGATACTTTTCAAACTCTTGCACCCATTCATCAATCGACAAGAAAGTTTCATGGTCACTTTCGTCACTCCACACCCACCACCCTTTACACTGCTGAGACAGGGAGAGAATACGGTGGCACTCCTCGCTTGGTTGTGGCTGGTGGCATTCATTCCATAGGACGTATTCCACCCCATCCATCCACCCTGCAAAGTAAGTTGCCTTTGACCATGCCGCCATTGCTTTGCAAAGGTCAAATGCGGCCCTAGGCTCTGGGCTTTTAAGAGATTCCTGCCAGACAGCAAGCTGGTCAGAAATGTTGCAATAGCTAGGTTGACTCATTGCTCACGCTCCCTCAAAAATCAACATCAAAATACTCGACGATCGCAGACTCTAGCGCTGTAACCTCTTCCCCCTGTCCTCTTTGCTCGGCGTAGTAATCGATGATTGCCTGTTCGCTGCGGCCTGGGCTTTTCAGTCCAAACCGATGGCGGAACATCATCAACTCCACAAGGCGTGGTGACAGGGGGAAGAGTGCAAGGATAGATGCAGGAGTCCGGTATTTAGGAAGCCCATCCGACTGCTGAGGTGTCAGATGGGTTTTATCAAATGAGATCTGGATCTGGGTTGTCATAAGGTAAGTTCCAGCCGATTGATAACCACATACCCTTCTGGCGGTGTAGCTGCTTTGGCTAACTCACCAGGTAGGACGAATTCGACACCAAAAGTCCGAGCGTAATGCTGGCCACCGTAATGGACAACATTGATGTCTTTGTCTTCAAGTCCTGGGAAATCCGATTTGGCTATGTCAGCTAGTTGCTTGACAAACTCAAAACTTTTCGCGTAGCAGTTTGAACGAACAACTCCCATTGCTAAATGGTTGGTTGTGGGGTTGTGCAGTCGCACTTCTTTCACAATCAGAACTTCACTCATCATCTTTCCCTTACTGAATTGGTTTGACTACTACTGGCGGCATATTTCGACTTCCTCCCCCTGCCGTGCCTTTGGGTTGCCCCTGCCCTGGAGGAGAAGAGAACTGGGCATTAGCGGGTTAAGGGCAGGGGGAGAGGGACAAAAACAACGCTGCGACTACTGAAAAGATTTGAAACTTCATGGCATCACTCCAAAGGATTTACAATGCCGAGGCATCAACAACGGAACACACAACGGAGGGAATTTAGCTGTCAGAGCTATCAGGCGATTCGTCTAGAGCCTTTATCTTTCTGGCTAATTCAAAGAGTTGCTGGTGGGTTTCGCTTGTTCTAAGAACGTAGTCAACGCTTACCTCAGGATTGCGAAGTACAGACTCGTAAAGGCGTAATGCAATTTCGGTCAATGATGGTGTTGTCATTGCTTTGCTCCTAATCGACTAAAACTGATACACCCAGTCCGACGACCAACGTTTGCGAACACCCCAGCCTTTGGCAGGAACCAGCTTGTTTTCTTTCATGGTTCCGTGAAGAAACACAAACCGAGGGATTACCCGTGGTGAGTACATTCCATCTACAGCCAGATAGTAGTCTGTGCCGTAGGAGCCATCTGGTAGCTTGACTAACGACTCGTTAAAGCGGAAGCCAAAAGCACGGGCTGAGGTGGCCAATAAGCGCTGGCGATCCAGGTATTCCTGGAATTCAAAGAATGGAGAGTAGCTTTCTAAAACCTCGCAACCTTTGATAGTGGAAAAGAGTGGTGACATTGTTTATTGCTCCAAGTATTTTGAAGCGGCTTTAAAAAATGACTCTGCGGCGACATGAGCTTCTAGTGCTAGCCGCTCATAGTAAGGAGATGAAGGCTTGACAAGAGAAGGCCGAGTCTCTTTACCGATCATAATTTTGTAAACCTCAGCAGCCATTTGGACTTGCAGGGTCAACTCATTTTTACTTTTGCTTTCGCTCATTGCATTACTCCAAAATTACTAGCTAACAATCTTCTGAAAGAACTCTCTCTGCCACACCCCGCAAGGCTTTTAGCCATTCTGGGTGCTTCGCAACTACGACTTACCTGTATAAGCTATCTTATAGTTTGACGAGACGTTAGTCAAGTAGAGCGCGGGTACCAGAGGGCTACTCGTCTAGTCTTTCAGAGATAGTTTGCTTGTTCGGACTTCTCCTGATGGATGCAGCGATCGTCGGGGAAGTAGTGGTCGTATCGCACATCCACAGGAGAAGCACTCACTCGCGATTGGTGACCTCGCCCTAGCTGGCAACCTCGGTCTGTGCGCTAGGAAACAGCCGGAAAGGTTGTGGAGGAGGGGACAGGGAAAAGTGGTTTGCTAGAAAGGCAGGTAGTAACCCATCGCTTTTCCCAGCACTACTTGATACTCAGGGTCGGCGTCCGGCATTACTTCATCTAAAGAAGTCTTGCCAATCAGAATATCGTCCGCCAAGGCATAAAACTCTTTCAAAAACTCGCTTAGGTTTGGGCGTGGCCAGCGCAGATTTCGGGTCAGCCCAAGCTCTTGAGCAACTTTACGTGCTGCTACCACGGGTTCTACGTTGTGCTCCAGGATAAGCCAAAAGTAGCGCCTAAAGGCTTCCTTGCTTCCCATCGCAAATGGGTTACTGATTGCGGAAAAGTTAAGTGTGGTTGTCATGGCTTTGGTTACCTTCAAATTAAACGACAGGGGGAGAAAGTATAAGCCACTTCCCTCCCTGTCATTCGGGCTGTTTATTTAATCGTGAAACCTGGATCGTAACTTTGTAACCCAAGCAGCTCAGGTCTCTCTCAGCGATCGCCCACCTAGGGGGCTTCCCTGCCAGCCATCGGGTAAGACGGTGATGAATTGCTTTGAGAGCTTCATCAGTCTCAGCCCCAATAATTTGACTAGCGCCGTAGAGGGTAAGCCCTTGTTCGTCAAGAGCTTGTTTTAGAAGGGCTTCCATCATTTAGCCCAAAGCTCCCGGTGCTTAGCTGGGACTGAATCGATACCCCACAATTTGATAGCTTCTTGAATTGAAGCAAGCAATTCTTTTGCGGTCATTTCACAAATCCTGCCAGTGTCGATGACAGACTTGACGCCTACATTCTCAATCGTCATTCCAGGGGGTGTGCAGCCATATGGCTCAATTTCGCGTCGACTTGGGAAATACCAGTCTCCTGGGCTATCGCTGTCGGCTGCAATTAACCCGTTTTCAAACTCTAGAACGGTGTAGGAGTGGTAAACACCGTATTCCTTGTCCTCGGCTGTCACTTCCAAAACCTTAGCTATGAGAACTTTGCTGGCCACCATTCACATTGCTCCTTGTTACTTGCTCGACTAAATCAAGTATCGCCAATTCTGGAGATAGTGTCAACCCTTTCATCGCAGATATTCTCTCTCCCAACCCAGAAGGACAGGGAGAAAATTGGGCCTTATCTAGCGTCACCCAAAGTTACAAATTAGGGCAATGACGATGGATGACGGATGGACGGGTAAAACCCTCGACCAAATAACTAGAGGGAAACGTTCTCTAGGCACGTTCAAAAAGAACGTTTAGATCTTATTTCCTTTCTAAACTGGGAAAGAGTGTAATAACTGTCTAATCCGTCATTGCCAGGGGTTTCGAGGTTTTACAAACGTCATCACTACCGTCACAACCATCATTCTCTCCCCTGCCTAGAGAAGAAAAGTTAGATAAAGTGACAGGGGGAAGTTAGATAAAGTGACATTGCCGTGTCATCTTCGATGACGTGTGGATGTCTTATTGGATGACGTGCCATGAGCCATCCCCTCCCCCTGTCTTCTAGTGAGACGTGACAGAAGTGGCTCAATTTAGTTGATGAGTTGTCAGATTGGTTAAAATAAAAATGCGGCCCAGGCTTTAGGGAACCCAGACCGCCAGCTAAATGCTTGAGGATGCAAGCCTAGCCATTGCATAAATTGTAACCTTGCTGGCTTTGTGGCATCAAGCATCTTGAACCCACTACAAAGGATACAACCATGTCCAGCTTACAGACGACTGAAACCAATGTTCCTGGCGTTGAACTTATTTACTTGGAAGACCAGGATGTCGCCGGAATTCATATTCGAGGACTGGCTAGGCTACTGGGCTGCGATCAGAAAACCGTCCAGAGATTAACCGAGGGTGTGACGCCACAGCGTTTGTTGAACGTTGAAATCCAGACTGGGGGCGGCTTTCAAGGTGTGACATTCGTTTTGGAGGACGGAGTTGTTGAAATCCTGGAAAAACTGATTGATGGAAAACACAAAAAAGAGACTAAAGACTCTGCTCGTGCTTTATACCGTCAGTTTGCTAGGGCAGGCTTCAAGCTGTACACAATGCTTAAAGTAGCCCCCGACAGACTAAAAGTTAAGATTGACAGCTATGTCGAAGAAGTAGAGGCGTTGAAACTTAAGCGAGACATCTTAAAACTGGAAAATGATTTGTTTGACAAGCGCCATTATGTAGTCACGGCATTGCCTGAGGCATTACAACAAAAGGTTCTTGGTTACACAGAAGTCAAGGTGGTTGAGTATCGCGATCGGATCCTTAAGGATGACGAGGTACTTCGGGATGGCTCCACCATTCAAAAGACCGAGATGTGCCAACGGCTGGGGCTAATGACCAAGACAGGTAAGCCAGACTTTAAGGCGTTAAACCACTTCTTGGAAAATGTCGCCTTACCCAGCGAAGCGTTTGAACTAAAAGCCAGTATTCGCGAAAATCTGGAATTGAAGCGCGAGTATTGGCCGCAAGTGCAAGAATACTGGACAATAGCTGAACGCCAGCGATGGCTGGGGGAGTAAACCTTGAAGCACTGGTGCATTGTCGATCTGAACAATCCTAAGGCTGATAGGTTGATGGAGGTTGGGTATGTCGCCAACAACAAAGTTTGTTGTTGAACAGCGCAGCCTCCCTAGTGAGTTTGGCGGGAAGGTGTATTAAGGTCATGGCAGAAAAAACGTTTGACGAGTTGGCCGATCAAGTTGTTCAAGCAATTGCAGGCATTAAACGGCAAATGGAAGGGCTGGGCTGTAGCGAAGAAACTCGGCTAAGCGTTTTAAGAGGAATGTTGCTGTCGTTTGGCGGATACAAAGCAGACGACAATAGCTAATCCCCTCTTCCCCTGTCCCTCTCAAAACGAAAGGTCTATGGGAAACCCCATAGACCTTTCACTTGGTTGCGGACACAGGGAGTTGAACCCTGCCGTCTAGAGCTTATGAGATTCTCATGAAACCGCGCCACTCGTCCGCTGTGTGCTGCAATTATAGTACTCGTCCTTTCCCTCTGGCGGCAACTAGAGCAGCGGCTCGTTCTTTGAGCGATGGAATTGCGCCTCTGGCTTGGCCTACTGCTCGTTGAGCAGTAGCGTCAAACATAGCAGCATTGTTTCGAGCTTGAGCAGCAGCTTCTAGTGCTTGCTCATGGGCTTCCCCAATAGCCGACATTTTCTCTGCTGCTCTGAAGTCTCGTTGGTCAAGGTCACGGGCTTGGATAGCATCAACCATCCCTTGAGCAGCGATCGCTTTTTCTCGCAATGCCGCTACCCGTGGGTCTGTTTTAAGGGTTTCGGTCGGTGTAAAACTCCCTCCCAACCGAGCGGCTTGTTGCTCTAGGTTCTGACGAGCAACCTGATCGGATAGTCGCTCCTCTGTCGGATCGCCCCACACTCTACCCGCAGGTTCTAATGCGTGGTAGTCTCGTTGGTCGGGAGATATAGAGGTATAGCCTAACTTCTTGCCAGAATCCATGTCCATCAAAACTGTGGCAGCAGTAGGGTCAATCTCTCCCCTGTGCAATCGGTCAGTTGTAACAAGAGTGTCCAGGGCATCTGACATATTGCCATAGCCAACAGGGTTCTCATCACCAATTTGGCCCAAGGCAATGTTGTATTTGTTCTGCCCTACCTGATTAATTTTCCCGACCTGAGTAAGAGATGGTTGCCCATAGTCAGGCTCCCAAGACTTTTCCTGAGTAATTGAGAATGGTTTTTGTTCTACCACCTCAGGAGCAGCCGCATTAAATGAACGAGTGGAATCAGTTGAGTAATCCTCCGCAGGCAACGCCACCATTTCCACTTTCCCCGTCTGGGGGTTGGCTCCCACCACTCGCTTAGTTGTGCTGAGGATGGACAGGGGAGAAGTGGCTAGTTGTTGTTCAACCGTCTTAGCCGCTTGCATCCCCGGAGAGTAATCTCCTCCCGGCATAAGAGTTACCTTTCCAGCGACATCAGGCAACTGGGCATTCCTCATGCCTCCCCGCCCCACCAACTCATCTAAGGTATAGCGATCACGAGCAATAGGGGCGTAAGGAGTTCTAATTGGGCCAAGAGATGAAGGATTATCGTAAGTGGTTCCTTCAACAGTTTTCATCTGGAGTTCTGGCCGATTAGTATCAAAATCCCCATAGCGTTCTTGTTGGCCTTGGATGTGATTGTCATTTCCCCAGCCTTGAGCAGCAATGCCTGAACTTGGTCGGAACGTAGCGATGTCTGCTCCGCTCATACCTTGGCCAACCCGCGACACATTCTTGCGATCTAGTGGCAGATCCACTACGCCACTGTCAGGGCCAATCGCAGAATTGTAGACATCACTCAGCACATCCATTACAGACTCTCGTCCAGGAATGACACGATCTCCAACCTTCACGCCAGGACTGTAGTTGGTCAGTCCTTCTGACTTAGGACGATAAAAATCGTCAACACTAATGTAGTTGGTGGTTCGGTTGTTGGGTTGTAGCGCCAATTCCGCAATCATTTTGCGGTTGTCTGTAATTGCGTTTTGAATGTGGGCGGGCTGGGCAGCTAATGAACCTACGCTCATATTGGTAGCACGACTACGGGTGAGTTCTCCTGAGTCAAGCAAACCTTGAAGAGCAGGGGAAAGAGGCTCACCTACTAGAGTCCTTACTTTAACCCGTGCATCTGGATCAACTCCCTCCCCTGTCAGTTCTTGGCCAATACCTAATCGTGCCATGTTCTCAGCCAAGAATGCCGCTCGTTCATTCTGTGGACGAACCCCCGCAGTGTTTAGCCCCAGCAACTCATAAGGGTCACGGGCCTTCAGGCCAACTAACTCAGTGGATGGCAAGCCCAATAGCTTAGCCATCTCGCTTCCTTTGAGAGAAGAGTCTTTGACCGTGCGTTGAAATGACTTAGATCCATCCAGTGTGCGGGTACCGTCCGTGCCATACCCACCTCGATAGAGGTTGTTGAGTCCAGAGTACTTCTGGCTGAGAATATCATTAGCAATGAATTGCTCCCTCAATGCGTTGGCTTTGTCTACTTGGCCTTGCGCTTCAAACTGAGAACCAATGTTAGGGTCTGCATATACTCGCTGCCGGACATCTGCTTGGTACGCTGGCGAGTCCCCCAGGTTTTCGTGCAGCAACACCGGAAACGTTTGATTACCACCTTGCAGATCAATGTCTCTAGCGCTACGAGGATTGGTTTGGTCGTACCGCCAATTCAGAACATCCCGCAGGTTGGGTGACTGCCCTGCTAGGGCTTCGCGACCAACCATTGCTTCCCGATAGTCAGGCCACGCCTCATTACCCAACTGCCGACGATAGGCATCTACTTCTGCCGCTTGCGCTGCTGCTCTTTCCCCTGCCCTGGCTGCTTGAGCTTCTGGAGAAATAAGGGCAGGGGAAGGAATACCGCCTTGAACTCCAACGGAGCCGATCGAAGGACTTCGCCCCACTGGGGAAGGAATGTTTCTAGCAGGGGTTGTTGCTAGGTCAGCCGCAATAGCTTGGTTGACGGTATCTGCGGCTGATTGGATAGTGGGCCTTTGAGACTGGAACCATGCCATTGCTTCCTTGGGATTCACCATCCCTTGAGCGCCAGTCGCTTGGCGATAGGCGTCAATCGCTTGAGAGTAAGACATTGATAAACCTGACGGGTGATTCCGCTGTCTGCCAATAGATTCATGAATGGATCAATAAGCCCACTCAACCCATTAGCCAACCTGCGGAGTGAACTACTAACCCACCACCCATCAGTTCACTTACCTCATTCTCTCAGCAAGAACCTAAAACGGTGCATCTGTGCTAAGAGCTAACTCTTTACCGTCAAAGCCTTGGTCAATTGCTCCCCACAACTCTTTGTCTTTTTGAACAACTAGCCTTGCCCTGGTCTCAATTTCCTCTTTTGAGTAAAGCGAAGCGAAGTAATCTTCATCATCCGGCCCATACTCTTCATCAAACAATTCATCTCCTTCTTGCCCTAGCGCTCTAATCTCTTGGGCCAACTCATTATTAACAGTCATAGCGTTGCTCCAACTCACCATGACTATATTGGCCCAAGCCATGCCCAAATCACCAGATCTTTATAGAAAAAGGGCAGGGAAAGAGGATGTCATCTTGGCTAACTTCTCTGTGGACTTACTCCTGTCTTACTCTTCTTGCGCTGCCAGCGGTCTAACCACGTATTCAATAACAAACTCAATAAACCGCTTAAGCTCTTGCTCTGTCTTCCCAGTGGTCTGGTCAATCAAATGATTGATTGGTGATTGGGCAACGCCAATGCTACAACCTGTTAGCCGATTAAATTGACCAACAAGCTCGTCATTTTCAAGACACGCCTCAATGACTGGGAGCAAGTCTTCTGCGTACTTTTTAGCCTTGGCAGATTTTTCAACATCATTCATGATTACTTCCTTCCTGTCTTACCTGCTTTAGGTTCTTGCATTTTGCGACAACCTCTATCACCCAATCACTCTACTAATCACCACCCCCAACACCACTGGAAGAATTGCCCACCAGTAGTAGATGGCCAGAAATTGTAGTCGGTATCGCCAGATAAATAGCGCAGTGTTGTGGTTCTTAAACTGGGAGTATCGGTCAGTCACCCAGTTGTCCCGGTGGTGGGCAGTTCCTGGTCTGCGCATCCTTGCATCATGATTACGATCGCTCAGGGGGACAACATCCCATCCAATGATTTCGGTGCCAGCGATGGACTCACCCATCGGCAGACCTCGAAAGAGTTGGTCAAATACTTGACGGGGAAGAGAGCGTCGATAGTACATATGGTGAATTGCCGCAGTATGCCGGAGTGGGTTCATAGCACAGCAGTGGTACTTCTTGCGCCACTTACTTGAACGATAGGCCCAATTACTGTGGTACTCAAATGAGATATAGCCGGGACGAGCTTGGAATCTGTTCCAATGAGCGCTATTCTTCTGGGTCATCGTCGTAGCTGGGGCTGTCCCCCACAAACAATTCGTAAATAGCTTCTGCTGCGGCAAGAACTGCTCTTTCCTGGGGATGCTTGGACTTAAAGAAATAGTCCAAATCACGGGGCGCGGCATACCCTTGTGACTTATAAATAACGTGGGCAATATCCGTCACGACTTGCCGCTGGGTTGCGTCAGTGCAAAATTCAAATTGCATCATTACTTCTGTTTAGTCCGTCTTTTCGCCAACTCATCTTTAAGACCTAACACTACTAGTGCGCTTTGGATTGTGGTTCGGCAGCAGCGGATCTTTTTCTCTTTAAGGGCAATCCGAATACTGTTTAAGCTATGCCCACCGCGATACCAATCCGCTATCTGCGGATAGTTCAAAACCAATTCCTCCACCCCTGTCCCTCTCGTCCAGCGTGGCTTTTTGCGTTTGGCCTTCTTGATTGTTCGCTGGATGGTCGTGGAATTGGAGACAGGAGAGGGGGAACTCATGGGAAGTTGCGACGAATCGTTTATAAGGATCGATTCTATCCTTGTATTTCCTTAATTTCTTCCATGTCAAGAAACGATTCTGCCTCTTCGTAGGTTTCATCGGATACATATGAAAGCTCCCCGAAGCCCCCAAGGCTGTATCCAATCAATTGAGCAAACTGCTCTCGGTCTTCTTGGGCGAACTCAATTATGGCTAAGTCGTTTATTGTCTTTCCACTTGCTTTAAGCAAGTATTCAACGATGGCGTTTTTCTTGAAACGAATTATCCCGTCATTTGTTTTCACTAGCGGTTGAATTGGGTGTCTGGGCATTTTGAGTACTCCTTAAACTATGACGACACAACAAACCATAGCGACAAAACAAATGCCGCCCCTGCCGTTAGTGCCCCTATCAAAGGCATCCCCAGAAGAACAGACAGCAGGACAGGGGGGGTGGAGAAACTGAAGAACAGTAGAGTGGACTTAACCAAGGCCCGTCGCTTGGCCTGTATCAAACTTGCCCCCCAACTCCAGAATAATGCCTGCTGCTCGGCAATATCCTCTGGAGCAATGCCCACCAATTCCTGGAACCGAGCCGACTGATCGTGCCAGCCTTCTTCAAAGGCCTGGGTAGCACTACCCCACCAGAGAGTAGAAAGATTACGGCCAAGGGACTGTGCTGAATGCGCCTGCTCAGTGAGGGTGCCATGCACTTCACTCGGCAGTTGCGGCGGTGACGGAGTTGACTGAGTACTCGGGGTTGTAGGACGAGTGTGACTTGAGGTTGGCAATTGCATTATGGGTTCCATTGGCAAATTGGACAAAGGCATCGGTTGAGTGTTCGGTCTGCTCCGCCACCAACAACGCTGAATTAAGTAGTCGCTCCATCCGATCCACGCTGTCTGTAAATTTTTTGGGGTTTGTTCCAGCGGATTCTTGCTGAATCAACCCCTCCCGAGTAACAGCTTGCAGAAAAATCTTGAGTTTTTGCACTGGAGTCAGCTTATTCATGATTGCCTAGAGTGAAATGAAAGGTTTGCGCTTTTTGAAGAAATTCAACCGCTGGATGAGCAACGGGGTAAACCTGGTACATCAGGTAGAGGCCCATGCCAAATGCGGGGGCTTGAAAAAGAAAGAATTTGAATAGTCGCCACCAGATTTTAAGGAACATCACTTCCTCCTGCCCCGTATTGGCGATTGATGTAGGCAACCAGAATGCGCTCAAAAGCCCGAGCTTGCTCTGGTTGGTAGCAAGCCCACATATTGGCGATTTCGCCAATTAGTTGATGAAGCTCGTAGGGGATTGCCTCCGATGGACAATGGCAGTCTGCCAAAATCCCCTCAATTAATCGTTGCTTGAGTTCGTCCATTACACCACCTCTTTTTGCGCTGCTAGTGTTAACTGAGTCTGCTCAGTCTCAGTAAAATTTTCAGTCATTGGAACCAGTCCTTTGAATGAAGCATCAAATAGCTTCTGTCCCAACCGCCAAAGGGCTTCGTCTTCCAGCCACTCTTTAGTATTTAGCTGCACTCGGTAAATGGGTTTCCCCTCAGCATTGAATATACGTTGAGGCTTGCATCGGAAGATCGCCTCAAAAGTTTCTTGGCTTAATCGAATCTTTGGGTATGCCATTACTTTTCTCCTGTTTCAAGCGTTCAACTGCCCTTGTGTAAACCTCTTCCAGCACAGCATTCATAATGCTTGCTGTTGGGGTTTGAGAATCCGATTTCATAGAGTCAATTGTTGCCCTGAGTACATCAAGGGCATCTTGAATTCCATTTGATCGAGCGTTTTCTATCGCTGCCTGCAATTGCAATTCAACCTCTAACTGACTCATCACTTCTCTCCCTGTCCCTTGATTGACTTGAATCCGTACCAAACTCCAACCCCCAGACCTACCCCCATCAACTGAGATTGCCCAGAGGACAGGAGAGAAGCTCTAATTTGATTCAACCCTGCCGTCCGGTCTAAAAGGGCATTGGTCATGGAAAACATCAACCCCCCACTAATGACCAAGGTTGCTCCCAGGTGTCGTGCCCATTGGGGTAAGGCTTGAATTTGTTGGCGACGAATTTCTTGTTTGATGATTGTTGAGTTCCCAAATGCTTTCTGGTAATTCATTACTCTTGCCCCTACTGAATTTGCTGATAGTAATTGCTGGCGGGAGCTTGACTGGGGATTCGATTCGAGAACATCTGAATCCCGAAATAGCCAAGGAAAAGGCAGGCTACCATTGCCGCCAGTCCCATCACCCAATCTTGTTGAGCGATCGTGGGGTTGGCAGCTTTCTGCTCCCGCTGGTGGCGACGTTGCTCTGCTAATGCCCAAGAATCGATCGCTTGAGAAACTAGCCCTGCAATGTCGTGGTTCCCACCGATGTCCCCGCTTACCGTCACCCCATGCTTAGATAGCTCAATCTCAATGTGAGACTGCGGTATTTGTGGCTGATATTGCTCAGGCATCCGATAGCTAGTAATTGCCCCAGCCGTGGAGTGGATGGCAGGGGGAGGGTTATTGCCCTCTACCAATTCGTAGCCATCGTCAATCTGCAAATATGTCGGCATTTCCATAGCCTCTCCCCCTGCCCCATCCTTTGCTACTACTGTTCGTCGCCGTCTTCAAGCGTTACCCCAAATTGTTGTTGGGCCAGCGCCAACAAAGCATCACCCATTTGGTTGCCCATCGCACCAATATGCTCGATCGTCTTTACTGCTTCCTGTCCCATCGCATGAGTAGCTGCGACACGGGCTTGATGCCCCATCCCTTGTACCAGTGCAACAGAGCCGTCAGCTAGTGCATTACCAGAGGGGCCTAAGCCCTGTGCTTCTTGGGTTGCCCGAACATCCAATGGTGTAGGGCTGTCTTGTTCCTTCACTTTTTTCCCCCGTCCCTTCTTAGTCGGGGTGATGGCTGTGGTGGGCTGTTGTTTGCCCGACGCTGGCACCATCATTTCACTGGGGTCAATGCTGCTCGATTTCACCAGGTCTGTCATTGCTTGCTCCTTGTTATCTCACTAAACTCTAAGCCTCTTTATAGTAATGGCTCGCTGTTTAGGTTGTCAACAAGAAAGCGTTAATTCGTGTTCAGTTGCCCACCCTGCAAGACTTTCAAGCCTCACGTTTTACTACACACTTCGTAGCAATGCGGGATCTTTCGATTGGCTTGACGACAAAACAAAACCCCTGCCGGAAAGGACAGGGGGGAAGGGAGTTGTAGATGATTGGCGGTGAGTGTTATTCCACAATTGAATACTCGCACAAATCGTCAACTGGCAGCACCTTAGGGGCAACGTCTTTAGCAATAAACAGGTGCCGAGACATTGTTCTATTGTTGCCCTCGAAAAAGTCAATACCCCAAACTCCTGGGATGCCCCGCTGAATTCTTACCAGGGAAGGGCGGGATGTCTGAAAGCCCTGTCTCTTTAGAGCAGGGATGAAAGACGACTCGTGCGAATTTATTCGCATACCGTCTTTAACCAATGTTTTTCCTTGTTGATTCATCATTTTTGCGCTATAATAGTTAGCGTAACTCGATTGATCCTGATGCTAGTCTTTGAGTTTAAAGCCTACGGAAAGCCCAAACAGTTCGCAGCTATTGATGAAGCGATTCGTACCGTGCAGTTTATTCGGAATAAGTGCATCCGTTTGTGGATGGACAACCCGAAAACTAATAAGTATGACTTGAGTAAGCAAAGCGCGATCTTGGCTCGTGAATTTCCGTTCGCTGATCAACTCAATTCAACTGCTCGTCAAGCAGCGACAGAACGCGCTTGGACTGCCATATCTCGATTTTATGACAACTGCAAAGCTAAGATTTCTGGCAAGAAAGGTTATCCTAAATTCCAGAAAGATAATCGCTCGGTTGAGTACAAAGCGTCGGGATGGAAGCTTGCAGGCGATCGTAAATCGATCGCGTTCACCGATAAGAAAGGTATTGGCAGACTGAAAATGAAGGGTACTCGCGACCTAAATTTCTATCAGCCAGACCAGATTAAGCGAGTGAGATTGGTAAAGCGAGCAGACGGCTATTACGTTCAATTTTGCATCAAGGTAGATCGAGAAGAGAAGATCGAACCAACGCATAAAACTATTGGTTTAGATGTTGGCTTAGAGTCTTTCTACACTGATTCACTCGGTAATAAAGTCGAGAATCCTCGGTTTTATCGGACGGGTGAACAAAGGATGAAGCGGGCGCAACGCCTTGTTTCTCGCAAAGTAAAAGGCTCTAGAAATAGACGTAAGGCTAGAGTTAAATTAGCTAGAGTTCACCTCAAAATAAGTAGACAACGTAAAGACCACGCTGTAAAGTTGGCGCGGTGCGTAGTTGCATCGAACGATGTCATAGTCTATGAAGATTTGCGGATTAAGAATCTGGTTAAAAATCATTGTCTGGCTAAGTCAATTAATGACGCTGGCTGGTATCAATTTCGAGTTTGGCTAGAGTATTTTGGTAAGGTTTTTGGACGGATAACTATTGCTGTCAATCCTGCCTACACGTCCCAAGAATGCTCTCGCTGTGGCACTGTGGTTAAGAAATCTCTTTCAACTCGCACACACATTTGTCAGTGTGGCTGTCGATTGGATCGCGACCATAATGCTGGTATCAACATCCTTAACTCAGGATTGGGTACAGTAGGGCATACTGGAACCTCAATGCTAGACATTGGAATCGCTTGGGGAGATTTGTCCTCTACTGCCGTTGGTGCAAACCTGCGACAGCAAGACGGGTCATTGAACCAAGAATCCCCGTCTCTTTAGAGCGGGGAGTGTCAATCCACTACTAAAAGCTAAGTTCTCGTCTCTTCTGAGTACAAATACTTTAATCCGTCAATCTCAACAGCATCTTGCCAGCTTGGATCGAACACTGTGTATAAGGTGCCCCCTGTTACGTTTCGCTCATAGTGCAAGGCATAGGCCTCTTTGAGCTTGCGCCTACTGCGACCATGATTTGGCCCATACGCATCAAGGTAGTAGTGCCTGATTGCGTTCCAGCTCGGCTCGTAGACTGGCGTGCTAAAAAGCTGCGTTTCAATCTCTTCATGGAAATGAAACACTGGGACGATTCGAGCCTGAAACACATCACCCCAAGGCTCTGCACTCCCGTAATAAATTACTCCTCCTGTCTCGTTCAGGGGATAAACATCCCCTGGTGCAACAAATTGCTGCCTCAAGTGACTCTGATACTTGCCACGCTTAAAGACCCATCCTTCGCATGGAGGGAATAATTTTGAATCCTCATGTGGTCGGAACATTTGCAGCAAGCATTCGTCGCCGAATTTCAGACCTTTCAACCATTGCTCATACTTGCCTTGATTGCAACGGCTTGAACCGATCAATAATCTCATTTTTCCTCCTGCCTTTGTTCACCAATTCTCGTCATCACAGTCTCTCGCAACGACGGCATCCACCTCGATCGCTGGCCCTTCCGGGTTGGTTTCCTTGGCTTGGTATCGCTCCTGAATGACCGGAGCGAGGAGCTTAGTAAATGCCTTAATGGTGGGAGGATATCCACCTTTGCCGCCAATAGTGACGGTGGTGCCACGACTGACCAACCAATTAACTATCTCGGTGTAATTGATGGTGCCATCCTCACTCATGCACTCGGCCCTATGATCCATAAATGCCTTGCGCCCTGGAAGCTCCGCAAGAACGTCACTGCCTCGCTTGGCTAGGGTGAGGCGATAAAGGTTCATCAAGAAGACCTCATAGGCTTGGTACCCTGTGAGCATTTCTCCCTTTCGCAGACCCAAGCACTTGCAATCAGCGGTGATGGACTGAGCGCTAATGGCGAAAAATCGAGCTAAGTCCACCCGCTGGATCACGGGTGAGTTGAGGAACCACTTCTCTGGATCCTCAGGTATCTTCTTGGCGGTGAAGTCTGCAAAGGGCAGAGCTTCAGCCACTATTCGTTTTGATTTAGCCATTAAACCCCCACCCCGGCAGACCTGGGAACTCTTGAACTTCTGAAACTTTTTCAACGTCTAGTTCAACGTCATAGTTAGTGCCAAAGTCATCCCACCGGATAAACAAAGATAAGCCTTTAGATAGCGGTTTATCGACCGTCAAGCAGGCGTACTGCATATTCCCACAACGTCTTGGCAAAAACATTGGCGGTGGGGCCAATTGATACTTGGTAGAAAACCCAAGATCTTGTGCCCCAATCACTGAGGCATAAATTGTTTGTCTAGTGGCGTCAGACAAATCAGCTTCGTCGTCGTCATACCCAAAACATTCCCGCATGGTTTTTTCTGCAATCTCAATTTTGAGAATCATTGTTTCCTCCCTGTCCCTTGAAAACTACGACTTGACTGGCTTAATCTGCCAGTCTTCTACATCGTCTTGCCCCAAAGACAGAGGAAGATTTTCATAGCCTGAATCTTCAGGAAATTCAGGTTGACAGACATAAGTTTCAAACTCAACCTCATGAGATTCAACCTTAAAGGTGAATTGAGTCTGATCGTCTGGGGCGATCGCCGTGTATTCTTGGCCGATTTTTAACTCCATTGCTTTGCTCCTTAAATTAATTAACTGTGTTGTGTGGGCAGTTAATGGGATGCCCAGCCCACAAACCAACTAGATCAATGGATTCACAAAGCCCACTACCTCATGGGGAAGCAGCAAGGAAGGGGTGTTGAATCCACTTCCCCCAACAGCAGTGCGACCGCCCCAGCCATCAGGAGTAAACCCGTCTGCTGCTGCCATCTCAGCCTGAGTTAGGACGGGGAAAATCTTGGTCAAGTCAACCGCGTCCTGCCCCGGATGTCCTGGGACAGTGCCAAGGGTGTACTGAAACCCCCCGTTGTTGTGGCTGCGACGGGTCAAGGTGACTGGCTTGTAGCCCATTTCTGGGTCTAATTTTGCCCACGCCATCAGTGTGGCACGGGGATCGACGTAACCCTTGATCTCCGACGTATCGGCATAAGGAATGCCTTCAACAAATGAGCAGCACCCCTTCTCTAGCAGCTCATCCCGTTTAGCGAGAAGGCTCTCAAAATACTTATCTGCTTCTCCCATCTCCCCTGGCCAGGGACGTTCACCCCGGACAGCCGCGATGATGTGTTCCACGCTTTGACGAAACGCCGTGGAATAGTAGAGCATCCGCTGCTCTTTGCTCCACTCTTTGCGATCCTTTGGAAGACCCATTTCCTCGCGAAGGGCGTCCGAGGAGATTTTCATGGCAGCGACTACTTTGAATGCCCAGTCGGGATTGACTTCATCAGCCGGATCCACGCAAAGGTGGTCGCACTCGTGTGCGATCGCTCTGAGCATTGAGAAGGCTTCGGTACCTGCCCCCCCCGCTAAGTCGCTGGGGCGTAACTGCAAGTACGCGGCAGCCACTACTGAGTCTGCGTCCAACAGAGTACTCACGCAGACCCAACTACCGCCCATAGCTTCTGGGATAGATCGATCGTCCCATGCTCCCTTCATGGGGGGCATTTCATCAATCTGAACCTTGGCATTGCTGGTCTTGTTGTGGTGGTCGTACCACAAGTCCCCCTCCCGTGACTCCCATCCCGGTACTGTGCCATCCAGCATGGCGATCCGGTAGCCCGCATCGATAAATGCCTGCAAATCTTCTAGTTCGGTGGTGATGATGTATTCCATTGCCTTGCTCCTTGTATAAAACGTGTCGGCTAGGCAGTTTTCAGTCATGCCCAGGACTCAGAGCTAAATTTCTACAAATCCTTGAAAATTGCACGTATCACACCCACCACCATCACACGTAGGGCAGGACTGCTTGGGATTTGCAGCCCATCCCAGTTCCTCAAGGAACTGCTGTGAGCCTTCCATATCCGTACATACTATTCAGCTTTGGTGAAGCCAAAATAATGAACGCTCTGTTGGTCGTTGCTGCGCTCAACGAACACCCGATCTGGCTCGTTGCGAATTTTGCCGCGAATGTCCTCAACCCAGTCAGGGCAATCTTCCGAACCTAACTCGCAAACATCTCCTGCACATCCATCTAGGATGTTTGCGTCATCACAAATGCCGTCATTATCTGCAACTGCCTCGTACCCAAAACCTGAGGCACAAGGTTTGATTGAAAAGTAAGTGACTAGCATTGCTTCTCCTTTTTTCTGAACTTTGCAATTCGATGTCTTGTTGTGTCTGTTGCGTGGGCAGTTTTCAGTCTTACCCAGGACTGAAAACTATGACACTCGCTCCAGGATGCCAAATTCGTAGCCAATCTCCTCAATCTCATCACGACTGAGAATTTTGCCCTCTTGAGGACGGCCCTTTAGCTTAAAGACAATTGCTTTTTCGCACACAGCTTGGCTGTACACCATCCGATTGACAGGAACTTCAACCCCTAACAACTCCGTCAGAATTTCCGCTGTAGAAGCGTGACCCACCGCACTCTGCCACTCAGATCCGGAAATCAAATCACGCACTTCTTGAAGTGTTGCCGAGTCGTAGCCGTAGCAACCGTAGTTGGTCAAAATACTTGTGTTCAAGATCGTAATCATTGCTTTCGCTCCTTAAATTAACTAGTCTGTGGCATGGGCAGTTTTCAGTCTTGCCCAGGACTTGAGTGAACCTAAACTTTTACGATGAAATACTTCATGATGGGATCTTCATCCCAACTGTCGTCCCAGTCGGGAAGCCCCGTTGAAATTGGCCCAAACCAAAAGTCGCCTGGGTCTTTCTTGTTGTACCAGGCCACAACATAGCCTGATTGGCCCTTGTACCGATCGCGGACTTGTTCTGCGATCGCATCGTTCACATTCATATTGTTCTCCTTACCCATTGTCTTGCTCCTTGTTCTCGCTACACTACTCAACCCATCCCATCCGAAGGAACTTTCTCTTCCCTGTCCCTTCTTCTATGTCTCCACTATAGATTAACAATAAGGCAAAAGCAAGCAAATACTTCACACCTCGTCAAAGACTTAAGACTATGCTCTTGCCATGACAGTCTCTAAACGAGTCTCAATAGTCTCAAAGTGAGAAGCACATCAATTCAAGCCGCTTCGGATCGACAGAATGTTGACAGGGGAAGAGGATCTTGGGAATTTATCGACTGTGTTCAGATCCTCCCCTGCCAAGGATTTAAGCCGGAATTAATATGAGTCTCATAGGACTGAGGATGAGAATTGTAAAGTGCGCTTAACACTCTCGTCGAAAAACCCCGGAATCCTTGCTGCGTATAGCTTGTAAGGATTTTTCTTGTTGTCGTCTATTTCTGAAACCCTTGCTGTGAGGGGACTGTGAACTACCAGACACCAACCGCTTAGGCGGTATGGTGCTGGCTTCCCAATTCATCGGCAACCGCCTCTACAGTCGTAGACTTGCGCCCAAACCGCTTTGGTCTTACATTGCCTCCAAGGGCAGTAGCGCTGGTTCCCAACGCCAATATCCGCAAGCCTTCATCTCTGATGTTCATTGCTGCATTCACGTCTCTATCATGGTGCTTCTGGCAATGAGGGCAGAGAAACGCCCGTACTGAGAGATCCATTTTCGGAATCGGCAGCAGTGTCGTATTGCAGAGATGAGACGACGGGAAGAATCGCCCAATTTCGAGGTAAATTTTACCGTCTTGCTCTGCCTTGTACTTGAGCATGGTTTGAAACATCCCCCAACCTGCATCAGAAATTGACTTGGCTAGGTTGTGATTCTTGACCATGTTTTTTACTGCCAGATCTTCCACCACAATCACTTGGTTCTCGTTTACTATCTTGCGGGATAGCTTGTGAAGGAAGTCTTCTCTCACTCGTGAAATCTTGGAATGTACTTTCGCAAGTGCCCGTTTTGCCTTGCGGCGCTTGCTGGTCGTCTTGTCCTTTTTGCGGGATAGCTTGCGTTGCTTCCGTTTCAGGTTGCGTTCATGTTTTTTGAGATGCTTCGGGTTGTTGAACTTGGAGCCATCAGAAGTGACGGCAAAATCAATTAATCCAAGGTCAACCCCAATCGCTTTCCCTTCACTGCTAGATTCGGGCTTATCAATCCCATCATCTAGCAGAACGGAAGTATAATAGCGACCATCCGGAGTCCTAGACACGGTAACGGTCTTGATTTTGCCGAGACAATCCCGGTGGATTTTGGCTTTCACCACCCCCAGCTTGCCAGGAAATTTGATCTCAGCATTACTCAGAATTTTGACGTTCTGTGGATACTGAATAGACTGGCGACCATGCCGATTTTTGAACGTCGGGTATTGCGCCCGACCATCAAAAAAGTTGATAAACGCTTGAGACAGATTCAGTACGGATTGCTGCAAGCATTGAGAATAGCATTCTTTCAACCATTCATATTCTTGCTTCCAGACTGGGATCTGTTTCTTCATGTCGTAGGCTGACAAGCCTTTACCCGTCTCTTTATAGGTTGACGACATCACCGAAAGAGACTGATTCCAAACCCAGCGCACACACCCGAAAGCCTGGGCAAGATGGGCTTCCTGTTCATCCGTTGGGTAAATTCTGGCTTTGACTGCCTTTAACATGATTACGACCTTTATCACGCTTATGCAACTATGATAACATCTTGTTGTTGGTTTGTCCCTGATTCTGGGAAACTGGTTTACAGCGTGGGAGATTTGCTCGTTTCCTCCGTCTCCCCTTCCCGCGCCTTCGGCATAGGTCAAGGGAACGTCGTCAACTCGCTCGCATTCATCCCGACGCTCACCCGAAGCGGGTAGAGCGCGGGGCTTCTGCTGCTTCAGCTAAAAATGAGGCAAGGGAGAGGATATACACACTCTCTCTACAATGATTGATAGAATAAAGAAGCCGCTAACGGCAATGAGTCGTGAAGGCGTGGCTTTGACTTTTCAAATAGCAGAGTATTATTGCGTCTCTGAATCCGTAGCAAGAGACAATGTTCGTCGGCATCGAGACGAATTTGAGTTTGACGGGCTGAGACTGCTCCGTGGTAAAGCGTCAAAGGATGCGTGTGAGACAATCTCACACGGTTCTATTTCTGGCGCAGAAAAAACGTCAAATCTTACAATTTGGACTCCTCGCGCAGCATTAAGACTTGGAATGCTGCTTTTCCGGCCAGCCCCAGCCCTTGCACCTCCTCTAGATGCCATGCTCTAGCGGAGAGACTAGAGATTTATTGATCTCGTCAATTAACCGCTCCACCCATTCAGCGATTATACTGTTCCACTCCTCATCCCAATTGGAGAGTGAGTCGAACGCTTCCTTCCAATGCGAAAAGGAATCACCACACTGAACGCCATCAGCGAAGAAAGCCCAGCCATCCAGTTCACCACACTGAACGCCATCAGCGAAGAAAGCCCAGCCATCCAGTAACCTACCAT
>ERZ761592.33-NODE-33-length-88196-cov-8.165508_pt1 | contig 88196 bp, 74 predicted proteins | sample MGYA00433095_ERZ761592 | MGnify/ENA primary metagenome ERZ761592 (study PRJEB28899, sample SAMN03785554) | bioreactor sludge metagenome | biome: EBPR Sludge; feature: EBPR Bioreactor; material: 0.22µm filtered reactor supernatant | place: Saint Lucia: Queensland... | reverse complement strand
GAATCACGCACGCCACACTATAAGGATTTCATCCGCAATTGCAAGCGGGATCGAAGGCATCGGCGCAGCAGATCCGAAACCTGCCCCTTGCCGGTTTCGGCGCCAAGCTTTTTGCTGTCAAGCGCGGCGTTGTCCTAAAATGTCGCTCTTTTTGCACTGCTCAACGGGATCTTCCATGGCATTGATCGTACAGAAGTTCGGTGGCACGTCGGTCGGTTCGACGGAGCGCATCAGGAATGTCGCGCGGCGTGTCGCACGCTGGCGCGCCCAGGGGCACGACATCATTCTGGTTCCGTCGGCGATGGCTGGAGAGACCAATCGCCTGCTGGCTCTGGCGAAAGAGATTTCTCCCTCGCCCGACCCACGCGAACTCGACGTCATCGCTTCTACCGGCGAGCAGGTGACGATCGCCCTGTTGGCCATGGCGATGCACGGGGAAGGAGTCAAGGCGAAGAGTTTTACCGGTCCGCAGGTCGGCGTCCTCACCGACAGCACCTTTACCAAGGCGCGCATCCTGAAGATCGATCAGGGCCGGATCCGCAAGGCGCTCGCCGACGGAAACGTCGTGGTCGTCGCCGGCTTTCAGGGTGCCGACGAGGAAGGCAACATCACGACGCTCGGTCGCGGCGGATCCGACACCTCGGCGGTGGCTCTCGCAGCGGCGATGAAGGCTGACGAATGTCAGATTTATACTGACGTGGACGGCGTGTACACCACCGATCCGCGCGTTGTCCCGGAAGCCCGCAAGCTGGACACGATCACCTTCGAGGAAATGCTCGAAATGGCCAGTCTCGGATCGAAGGTGCTGCAAATCCGCTCGGTCGAGTTTGCCGGCAAGTACAAAGTCAAATTGCGCGTCCTTTCGAGCTTCGAAGATGGGGGCGAAGGAACACTGATCACTGTTGAGGAAAAAGGCAAAATGGAACAACCGATCATCTCCGGCATCGCTTTCAACCGCGACGAAGCCAAACTGACCGTACTGGGCGTCCCGGATCGCCCGGGGATTGCCTACCAGATCCTCGGGCCGATTGCCGACGCCAACATCGATGTCGACATGATCATCCAGAACATCGGCCGCGACGGCACCACCGATTTCTCGTTCACCGTCAATCGCAACGACTTCAGCAAGTCGCTCCAAATCCTGGAGGGTGTCAAGGAGAAAATCGGTGCACGCGACGTCAGCGGCGACGCGACGACTTGCAAGGTCTCAGCAGTCGGGGTCGGCATGCGCTCGCATCCTGGCGTCGCCAGCAGGATGTTCGCTGCGCTGGCGAAGGAAAACATCAACCTGCAGATGATTTCGACTTCCGAAATCAAGATCTCGGTGGTGATCGAGGAAAAGTACCTGGAACTTGCCGTGCGCGTACTGCACAAGGCCTTCGGTCTCGAGAAGCCCCCGAAGTCGAAGTTGGGTTTGACCGGCCGAGGTGAAACCGATATCATCTCGCCGTCCTAGGAGACGTGGCCGAGAGGTCGAAGGCACTCCCCTGCTAAGGGAGCATGCGGGCATAAACCTGCATCAAGGGTTCGAATCCCTTCGTCTCCGCCAGGACACCGGTCGCGAACTCTCTGCCGCCAACACGAAAACCCCGTTCAACGCCCCGTTCTGCGGGGTTTTTCGTGCAAGCCGGTTGCCCTCACCGACCCCACAGACGTGATGACGGCACTTTTGGCGGCCAATTCCCTCGCCGCCTCCTGACTTCGCAACTTTGCTACGGATTTCCTGAGCTGTTGTATTGCCGTTGCTTTCCGATGGGCTTGCGCGAGTTTCGCTTTGGCGCCAGGTCGGCCGCAACGATTCCTGTCCTTCTGGCAGTGGAACGAAATTCAGGAAGTGCTGCGGAGCGGATGGCGCTCCGGGTGGCCACTGCTGATCTGCGTTAAGATCCGGGTGTCATCAGCAACCCACACCGAGGGGCTTCTTTCATGAGCTATTTCAGGCATCATGTATTTTTCTGCTGCAATCAGCGCGGCGAGGGAGAAACCTGCTGCAACGACTCCGGCGCGACAACGGCGCAGACCTACGCCAAGGACCGAATCGGCGAGCTGCACCTCAAGGGCGCAGGCAAGGTGCGCATCAACAAGGCGGGCTGCCTCGATCGCTGCGACAACGGCCCGGTCCTGGTCGTCTACCCGGAAGGCGTCTGGTACAGCTACGTCGACACTGAGGACATCGAGGAGATCATCCAGGAGCACCTGGTGCACGGACGGGTGGTCGAGCGCCTGCGCATCTGAATGCCCAAGCCAACCCGCTCAACCCGCAGCTGTACCGGCTGCGACCGCCGGCGCGGCCGGCGAGCCTGCCCATGACGCGGGCCACGGCCCCTGCCGGCCATTCGGGTCGCCGCAGTGAGCGACTCGGCCCTCTTCCGGGAGAAATGATGCGACGTTGGCTGGCTCACCTGTTTCTGGCAGCGCTGACGCATCTGTTGGGCATCGCCATGGCGACGGCCGCGGACGGGATGCCCCAGTTGCCTGCGACGCTGAACGAAGAGGTGCGAATGCTGACTGTCGTCACGGGCTCGTCCAGCGTCGAACTCGAGACGACCTTCTTCGTGCCGCCGGGTGTCGGTCCCTTCCCGCTGGTCGTCATCAACCACGGCCAGACGACCGGTGAACCTCGCTTCGACCCGCGTGCCCGCCATGTCGTCGCCAGTCGCGAATTCCTGCAGCGCGGCTATCTGGTGGCGATCCCGATGCGCCCGGGTTTTTCCAAGTCCGGCGGCAGCCATGCCGCTCCCCGCTGCAACATCGAAGAGCACGCACGGCTGGAGGCCGAAACGATCATCGCCTTCCTGCGCGAGGTGCGCCTGCGACCGGACGTCGATCCCGACCGGATACTGCTCGTCGGCGAGGCGGAAGGCGGCATCGCCGCAATGGCCGTGGCTGCGACGGGCTTCCCCGGCCTGCGTGGGATCCTGAATATTGCCGGCGGCCTGCGCTCAAGCGCAGCCGGATGCCTCTGGCAGGAGGCACTGGTCGCGGCTTTTGCTGCCTTCGGCCGCAGCAGTACGGTGCCTTCGCTATGGTTCTACGGGAACGACGACAGTTCCTCCGACAGTCAGCTGCCCGGCGACATGTGGCGCGCCTATCATGATGCCGGTGGGCGCGCCGAGCTGATCCGCCATGCGACTTCCGCTGCTGGCGATACGCGAACGATGTTCGCCAGCCCGCAAGGAGTGGCGGTCTGGTGGCCGGACAGCGAACGCTTTCTGCGCGAGATCGGACTGCCGACCGAGCATCGCTTCAGCCCCGGATCGACGCCGAAGCCGAAGCGAACGGGCTACGCCGCCCTGAGCGACAGCGACGCATTGCCCTATCTGGACGACCGTCGGCGTGAGCTTTACCGAAGGTTCCTCACACTGCCTTTGCCGCGTGCCTTCGCCATCGCAACCACCGGCAACGTCGGCTGGGCGCAGGGCGGTACCGACCCGCTGGCGGCGGCGCTGGACAACTGCGAGCGCGCTGCTCGCCGCTCTTGCGCCCTGTACGCGGTCGATGACGAGGTCGTCTGGCAGCTGGCGGAAACCTCGCGATCGGTAGCCGCCGATCCATTGCGTGAGCCATGAACCGGTCCGCATGCGCCCCGATGCAGGAGGCGAGAAGGCACACCGGAGGCACCGGCGATACAGCGACCCGAACGCGACGCGAACAGAGAAAGGAAGTTGAGGAATGAAGGTTCCCACCGAACACCTGCTCGTCGACGGACCCGTCGGCAAGATCGAGATCACGGTCGAAAACCCCGGCGCACCACGCGGCATTGCGCTCATTGCCCACCCGCACCCGCTGTTCGGAGGCGGCAACACGAACAAGGTGGTGCAGACACTGGCGCGCACCTTCAACCATCTCGACTACGTTGCTTTGCGGCCGAATTTCCGTGGCGTCGGCCTCAGTGAGGGCAAGCATGACGATGGTCGCGGCGAAACGGAAGATCTGCTCGCCGTCCTCGCGGAAGCCAAGGTCCGCTACGGCAACCTGCCGGTGGCGCTGGCGGGATTCTCCTTCGGTGCCTACGTCCAGACACGGGTCGCCGAGGTCTTGCTCGAGTTGGGGCGTCCGGCGCAACGACTGGTGCTCGTGGGCACCGCCTCGGGTTTCGTCGAAGGGGCCCGTCGCTACCAAACCAAGGCCGTGCCGGCAGACACCATCGTCATCCACGGCTCGGAGGACGCCACCGTCCCGCTGAGCAACGTCATCGAATGGGCAAAGCCCCTTGAGCTGCCGGTGGTCGTCATTCCTGGTGCAGACCACTTCTTCCACCGCCGCCTGCACGTCATACGCGAGATCGTCAGCCGCGCCTGGCGCCACTGAGGGCGAGGCGTGCGTGGTCGTGCGCGCCGCACGGAGCAAGGCACGCGGTTTGGCTGCAGGAGGCGCGAGATGTGCGAACCGCTCGCACCACCGCTGCCGTGGTCGCGAGCGGCAGCGGCGGCAGCCGGCGCTGCCTTCCAAAGCGCCCCGGAAGCGCGCAGCCGGAATTGACGGCTCTGCCGATGCCATGTAACCTGCCACTGCCACCATGACACTGCCGTGAACTCGTGGCCAGTCGCGTTTCAACTCCCGACCACCCGTGCAGCGCCCAAATCCCGATGCGCATCTTCCTCAACCGGAACGTTTGCTCACCGATCTGGTCGGTCCTCGTCTTCGTCGGCTGCCTCGCCGGCTGCGCCCCTTCGGAACCGATCCGCATCGGCTTCGTTGGCGGGACATCCGGTCGCGTTGCCGATCTCGGTATCGCTGGCCGCGACGCGGTCCTGCTGGCTGTTGAACTGCGCAATCAGGCTGGTGGTATCGGCGGGCGCAAGGTCGAACTGCTCATCCGGGATGACCGGCAGGAGCCGGAGGCCGCCCAGAAGGCATTGCGCGACCTGATCGCCGAGGGCGTCGTCGCCATCGTTGGTCCGATGACCAGCACCATGGCCATGGCCATGGTGGCAATGGCCAACGAGGCCCGAATCCCGCTGCTGAGTCCGACTGCCTCCACCGACGAACTGAGCGGGCTGGACGACCATTTCTTCCGCTTGAACGCTTCGACGCGCGAGAACGCCAGCCGGATCGCGCAGTATCATTTGCGACAACGCGCGACGGGCAGACTGGCGGTGGCCTACGACCTGCGCAACGAGGCCTATGCCAAGGCCTGGCTCAACAGCTTCAGCGCCACCTACGTCCAGGGAGGCGGAGAACTGGTCACCAATCCGATCGGCTTCGCGGCCGGGGGTGAAGCGGCCTTGCTGCCAGTGGCCCAGGCTCTTCTGGCGACGGCGGCCGACGGCGTGCTGATCGTCGCAAATTCGATGGACACCGCAATGTTGTGCCAGCAACTGCGCAAACTCGACCCGCGTATCCCGATCGTCACCTCGGAATGGGCAGCCACCGAACGCTTGCTCGAACTGGGCGGCAAGGCCGTTGAAGGAGTCATCGTGGCGCAGAACTTCGATCGCAACAGCAGCGAGCCGCGTTACCGCCAGTTCCACCACAGCTACCGTGAGCGCTTTCATCGGGAACCAGGGTTCGGAGGCGTGATCGCCTTCGACGCTGCCAATGTCCTCCTCGATGCACTCGCGTACCGCCAGGAGGGACGCAGCGTGAAAGAAACCATCCTCGCCATCCGACGCTTTGACGGCGTGCAGGAACCGCTCGTCTTCAACGAGTTCGGTGAAGTCACGCGCGGCCTCTTCATCACGGTCGTCCGTGGCGGCGGGTTCGTCGTCGTCGAATAGGAAGATGCCATCCGTCCGGCCGCTCCGGCTGTGGTTGGCCTGGCGACTGCTGCTGCCCGGGATCGTACCGCTGGTGGTGGTCGCCGCCCTCCTTCTCGCGCTGCTGCTGCCGCAGTTGCGTGCCGATATCGACAGCCGTCATCAGGTGCTGGCACGGGCACTCGCCGGCCAGATCGAAGCGCACCTGCAGGGTGCCGCGCGCGAACTGCACTCGGTCGCACGGGATCTTGGAAGCCGCGGAGATGACCCGGCTTCGTTCTGGATCGCGACTCTTGACGCGCATGCCGGACTGGGTGAGGTCTTCGCCGCCATTTACGTCATCGGCAGCGACGACTCGGTTCTCGCAGTCGGCCTGCCCGTTGCGCAACGCGGTCAGCGTGCCGACCTCCTGCGGCTCGACGTCTCGGGATGGACTTCGCTGCAGGCAACACGGCGACACGGACAGGTGGCTTGGTCGGAGACCTTTCTGTCTACGGTCAGTGGCCGCCTGGCAGTGACGCTGGCGATGCCGATGGAAGAACGATTGCTGGTTGGCGAGATCGCAGTCGATCAACTGTCGAAATTCATTGCCCGCATGCCTGCGGAGTCGGAAATGATGACCATGGTCGTCGACCGTCGGGGTCAGATCATCGCGCACTCGCGACTCGAGCTGAGCGGACAACAGTTCAGCGTTGGTGACTTGCCCATCATGGGTGATGCCCTGCAGGGCCGATTCGCCACCGGTTCGTTCCTTTGGGACGGCAACGACTATATCGGCACGTCGATCGGCATCGGACAACTGGGCTGGATCGTCATCGTCGCGCAACCGCGCGAGCAGGCCTTGCAGCCGTTTCTGTCCACCCTCTGGGCACTGGCTGCGGGCGCAGTGGTAGCCGTGCTGCTGGCGATCGCGGTGGCCTTGCTGCTCGCCCGTGTCTTTGCCCGCGGCATCGAACGCTGCGCGGCACAGGCGCATGCCATTGCCGACGGGGACTATGGACGGCGATGGGAGACCTTCCGCATCCGGGAAATCGACGCACTGACGACCGATCTGGACCGGATGTCCGGAGCAATTCGTCAGCGCGAAGGGGATCTCGCGGCCAGCGAGGCACGCTATCGGTCGCTGATCAGCAACCTGCCCGTGGTCCTCTTCCAGTTCGACGAGCGGGGCGCTTTCACCCTCTGTGAGGGCAAGGGCCTCGAGCGATTGGGCGTCACCGCAGGGGAAGTGATCGGACGGTCGATATTCGACCGCTGCAGCGATTCCTCCGAAGTCGGTGCAAATGCCAGACGAGCCGTCGCCGGCGAAGCGGTACGGTTCACTGTGCGCTTCGACCAGGTGCTGTTCGAGGTGCACCTCAATCCGCTGCGCGATCACGACGGTGGCCTCCAGGTTACGGGAGTCGCCGTGGACGTCACCGAGCGCGAGCGGTCCACCTCGTCCTTGCGTGCTTCGCACGCCCTGCTCGACGCCATCAGTCGCACGCAAACGCTCTACATCACCAGCGCCGATCCGCAAGTCGTTTTTGACGGCATGCTGTCGGCTCTGCTGACGATGACCGAAAGTGAGTACGGCTTCATCGGCGAAGTGCTGCGTGAGAACGACGGCACGCCATACCTGAAGACACAGGCGATCAGCAACGTCGCCTGGGATGAGGCGAGCAGGGCGGTCTACGCCGCCAACGCACCGGCGGCGATGGAGTTTCGCAAACTTGACACCCTGTTCGGCGCGGTGATGACAACGGAGCGACCTGTCCTTGCCAACGATCCGGCAAACGATCCGCGTGGCGCCGGGGTGCCACCAGGCCACCCGGCACTTGACGCGTTCATGGGCCTGCCGCTGTTTCGTGGCAACGAACTCGTCGGGATGGTCGGCGTCGCCAACCGCAAGGCTGGCTACGACGAGGAGATGGTGGCACGCCTGCAGCCCTTCCTGCAGACGTGTGCCAGTGTCACGCAGGCCATGCAGGAAGCTCAACAGCGTCGTCTCTTCAGCGACGCGCTGCGCGAGAGCGAAGCACGACTGCGAACCGCCATAGAAAGCATTCCTTTCGATTTTTTCCTCATCGATGGCAACGGTCGGTATGTACTGCAGAACTCGGCCTCGCGCAGGCTCTGGGGAGATGTGGTCGGCAAGCGTCCGGCGGACATCGCCGCGGATCCGAAGCAGTTGGCGCTGTGGCTGGACAACAATCGCCGCGCCCTTGCCGGCGAGATCGTCAAAGAGGAGTCGCGTGTGACCTGCGGCGACGAGGAGCGATTCGTCCACACGATCATCGCTCCGATCACCGACGACGGCGAAACCCGCGGACTCGTCGGACTGAACATCGACGTCACCGACCGCAAGCGGATGGAAGAGGGTTTGCTGGACAGCGAAGAGCGTTTCAGACTGTTCATGCACCACTTTCCCGGCCTCGCCTACATCAACGACGCGGACGGCCGCACGCTGTTCGCCAACCAGGGATTCCGCAGCCACCTTGGTCTCTCGCCGGACGACATGATCGGCAAGACCAACGGTGAACTGTTCCCGGCTGCGTTCGCCGAACAGGCGAGCGTCGACGACCAGCGGATACTGACATCCGGCCAGTACGAAGAGCGTGAAGAAGTCTACGCCGGTCGACACTGGTCCACTCTGAAGTTTCCCCTGAGCCGCCCTGGCCAGACACCGCTGCTCGGCGGACTGAAACTGGACATCACGCAGCGCAGGCTGGCCGAAGACGCGTTGCGCGCCGCCAATCGACAACTGCGAATGCTCAGCGACTGCAACCAAGCCCTCATTCGTACCGGCGATGAAAGGGAACTCCTGCAGACCGTCTGTGCCATCACTGTCGAGGAGGGCGGTTACCGCATGGCATGGGTGGGCTACAAGGACGCCGACGAGCGCCGGACGGTACGGCCAGCGGCCTGGGCCGGACACGAAGAGGACTACCTGCAGGGGCTTGACGTCAGCTGGGCGGACGACGAACGTGGTCAGGGACCGATCGGCAGCGCCATCCGCACGGGACGCCCTTGCCTCGTCCGCGACATCAGCTCTGACCGGAGCATGGCATGCCACCAAGTGGAAGCGGCGCGGCGCGGCTACGCCGCCGTCTGCGCCTTGCCACTGACCGCCGGTGACAGCGTCCTTGGCGCGCTGGCTGTTTACTCGTCGGCGGCGGCCACTTTCGCTGACGCGGAGATCGACCTGCTGAGCGAACTGGCAAACGATCTGGCTTTCGGCATCGTTGCCCTGCGCACGCGGGTCGAGCGGGAACGTACCATGCGGGCGCTCGAGGAGAGCGAATTCTTCCTCAGGAAGTCGCAGGACGTCGGCGACCTCGGCTCCTACTGTTTCGACGTGCGGACCCACACCTGGATCAGCTCGGAGAAACTCGACCAGCTATTCGGCATTGACGACAGCTTCGCGAAGACCACCAGCGGCTGGATCCAGCTGGTCCACCCGGACCACCGCGCCGAGGTCCTGCGGCACTTGACGCAGGACGTCATCGGGCAGCACGACAAGTTCGACATGGAATACCGCATCTTCCGGCACGACGACGGCGAGGAGCGTTGGATGCACGGCCTGGGCGAAATCGAGTTCGACGATTGCGGCATGCCACGCACGATGATCGGCACGATCCAGGACATCACGCGGAGCAAGCAGGCGGAGAGTGCACTGTACGAAAGTGAGGAACGCCTGCAGCAAGCCATCCGGGTGTCGCAACTCGGCATCTTCGACCACGACCACCGCACTGACTGCATCTATTGGTCGCCGGAACAGCGACTGATTCACGGCTGGGACGCCGACGAAGCGGTGACCCTGGCGGCCCTTCTCGCCAGTGTGCACGCTGACGATCGCCCAATGGTCGCCGCCGCAATCCAGCACGCCCACGATCCGGTGGGTGACGGCGTCTTCGACGTCACCTACCGGATCATCCGCCATGGCGAGGTCCGCTGGATCGTCACGCGTTCGCAAACCTCCTTCACCGGCGACGGCGCCGCCCGCCGGCCGCGGCGCACGGTCGGTGCCGACCTGGACATCACGGATCGCAAGCGCACCGAGGCGGAACTCGAGCGCTACCGAAAGCAACTGGAAGACTTGGTCACCGAACGTACCGCCGAACTGCGCCAGGCAATGGATCATCTGGTGCAGTCGGAAAAACTGGCCGCACTCGGCCACTTGGTCGCCGGCGTCGCCCATGAGCTCAACACGCCCCTGGGCAACGCCCGTGTCGTCGCCAGCAGTCTCAGTGGTGACCTGCGCGCACTGGCCCTCGCTGTCGACTCCGGTTCCCTGCGCCGTTCGCAGTTGGAGGCTTTCCTGCGCCGCGGACGCGAAGGGCTCGACCTGATGGAACGGAATGCCGCTCGCGCCGCCGATCTCATCGGCCAGTTCAAGGAGGTCGCGGTAGACCAGACCAGTGCCCGCCGAAGGCGCTTCCAGCTGCGGCAGACAATCGAGGAGTTGCTCCTCACCCTGCGCCCTCAGTTCAGGCACACCGGTCATCGCATAGAGCTGGAGGTCGCACCCGACATCGAACTGGACAGCTACCCCGGACCACTCGAACAGGTTCTTGCCAACCTCATCAACAACTCGCTGACGCACGCCTTCGGTGACACGCAAGCTGGCTGCATCCGGATTCAAGCTGAAGCGACGAGTCCGCACCTGCTCGTCCTGCGCTACCGGGACGATGGCACCGGCATCCCGGCCAGCACGATCAAGCGCATCTTCGAGCCATTCTTCACCACTCGCATGGGCCAGGGGGGCAGCGGCCTCGGGCTGTACATCGTTTACAACCTGGTCACCGGCCCGCTGGCCGGATCCATCCGGGTCGCGAGTTCCCTCGGCGAGGGCACGAGTTTCACCCTCAGCCTGCCAATGACCGCCCCCACACAACCAGCTGCCACCTGAGACCGGGGTAGTCCGACTCGCCGCGAGACAGCGTTCGTGACGGCTTGCCGGCTTCGCCGACAAGCCGTCGCAGCGTCGCGTAGCCTACCGACGAACAGTCCGTTCGAGGGGCAGAATCGGGGTAGAATCCTGCTCTCCCGACGCCCGCTCCCGACCCCGCTCAGCATGCAGTTCCTTGGCTTTTCGCTCCGCAACCAGCTCTTCGTCGCGCCAATGGCTGGGGTGACGGACCGCCCTTTCCGCCAACTGTGCAAGCGCATGGGTGCCGGTCTGGCGGTATCCGAGATGGTGACGTCGAATTCGCTGCTCTATGGCAGTGTGAAGACCCGCCGCCGTGCCGACCACGACGGCGAAGTGGCACCGGTCTCGGTCCAGATCGCCGGCGCCGATCCGCTGATGATGGCCGATGCGGCACGCTACAACGTCGACCGCGGGGCGCAGATCATCGACATCAACATGGGCTGCCCGGCGAAGAAGATCTGCAACGTGATGGCGGGGTCCGCGCTGCTGCGGGACGAACCGCTGGTGGCGCGGATTCTCGAGGCAGTGGTGAGAGCAGTTTCGGAAACACCGGTGACGCTGAAGATCCGCACCGGCTGGGACCGCGAGAACCGCAACGCGCTGCGCATCCTGAAGATCGCCGAGGAATCGGGTGTGCGGGCGCTGGCAATGCACGGCCGGACGCGCGCCTGCGGCTACAGCGGTGAGGCGGAATACGAAACGATCAGGCAGGTCAAGGCAGCGGCGCGCATCCCGGTGATCGCCAACGGTGACGTCGACTCGCCGGAAAAGGCTCGCGCGGTGCTCGCCAGCACCGGCGCCGACGCGGTGATGATCGGTCGTGCAGCGCAAGGACGACCCTGGCTGTTTCGCGAGATCGAGCACTTCCTGCACACGGGCAGCCACATGCTGCCGCCGCGAGTCAGCGAGATTCGCGAGGTCCTGCTCGGACATCTGGACGATGTCTACCTGTTCTATGGCCGCCACGCCGGCGTCGGCATCGCCCGCAAGCATATTTCCTGGTACACCCGCGGGCTGCCCGGCTCCGCCTTCTTTCGTCACCACATGAACCAGTTGCCGAGCATCGAGCAGCAGCGACAGGCGGTGAACGAGTTCTTCCTGGCGCTAGCCGACAGCAACGAACGCCTGCCCGCCACTCCGCCGCCGGCGGTGGCAACCGGCGACACCCCTTGCGAGGAACTTGCCGCATGAAGCACGTACATGATGACGACGACGCCATCGCGACCTGCGTCCGCAAGGCACTGGAGAACTACTTTCATACCCTCGGCGGCGAGCAACCGGTGCCGGTTTACGAGATGGTGATCCGCAGCGTCGAGCGGCCGATGCTGGAAGTCGTTCTGCTGCAAGCCGGCGGCAACCAGACCCTGGCGGCCGAGATCCTCGGCATCAATCGCAATACCTTGCGCAAGAAACTGCTTCACCACCGACTGATCACCTGAGTCGCTGCGCGACGCCAGGCGTCGTCGATAATTCCTTTCACCCTGTTGACCCTACTGCCATGAAGATCCGTCAAGCCCTCCTCAGTCTTTCGAACAAGAACGGCGCCCTCGAATTCGCCCGAGGACTCGTCGCCCACGGCGTCAGGCTGCTGTCGACGGGTGGCACCGCCAGCATGCTGCGCGACGCCGGCCTGCCGGTCAGCGAAGTGGGTGACTACACCGGTTTCCCGGAAATGCTTGACGGCCGGGTCAAGACGCTGCACCCGAAGGTACACGCCGGCATCCTCGCTCGCCGCGACCTTCCCGAGCACCTGGCGACACTCGAGCGGCACGGCATCCCGACGATCGACCTGGTCTGTGTCAATCTCTACCCGTTCCGCGAAACCATCGCCAAGGCGGGGGTGACCCTTGACGAGGCCATCGAGAACATCGACATCGGCGGCCCGGCGATGCTCCGCTCCGCGGCCAAGAACTACGATGGCGTGGCGGTGGTCACCGACCCCGAGGACTATGCGAAACTGCTCGGCGAGATGGCGGCCAACGACGGTGCGCTCAGCCTCGAGACCCGCTTCGCTCTCGCCAGCAAGGCTTTCGTGCACACCGCGCGCTACGATTCGGCGATCGCCAACTGGCTGACTTCGCTCGACTCCGCCGGACAGCCGCAGGCTTTCCCGGCCCACCTGCAAGTCGCCTTCGATCGCGTCGAGGCGCTTCGCTACGGCGAGAACCCGCATCAGCGGGCGGCGTTCTACCGCGACCCGGCCCCCGTCGCCGGGGCGATCGCCGACTATCGTCAGTTGCAGGGCAAGGAACTCTCCTACAACAACATTGCCGACGCCGACGCCGCATGGGAGTGTGTCAAGACATTCGATACGCCGGCGTGCGTCATCATCAAGCACGCCAATCCATGCGGCGTTGCCATTGATGCATCGCTCGTCACGGCATACGAGAAGGCCTTTCAGACGGATTCGACGTCCGCCTTTGGTGGCATCATCGCCTTCAACGGTGCGGTGGACACCGACGTGGTGGAAGCGATGAACGCCCGCAAGCATTTCGTCGAGGTCCTCCTCGCGCCGGCATTCACCGCCGCCGCACGAGCCCTGCTGGCGAGCAAGCAGAACCTGCGCGTGCTCGAACTGCCCCTGGCACGTGTCCATCATACCTGGGAGATGAAGCGCGTCGGCGGCGGGCTGTTGCTGCAGACGCCCGACCGCTTCAACGTCCAGGAAGCGGACCTCAAGGTGGTCAGCAGGGTGGCCCCGACAGCGGCGCAGGTCGATGATCTCCTCTTCGCCTATCGTGTCGCCAAGTTCGTCAAGTCCAATGCGATCGTCTTCTGCGGCCACGGCATGACCCTCGGCGTCGGTGCCGGCCAGATGAGCCGCGTGGACTCGACGCGCATCGCAGCCAGCAAGGCGCAGAATGCCGGCCTTGACCTGACCGGCTCATGTGTCGCTTCCGACGCCTTCTTCCCCTTCCGCGACGGGGTCGACGTGCTCGCCGCCGCAGGTGCCAAAGCGGTCATCCAGCCAGGCGGCTCGCTGCGCGACGAGGAGGTGATTGCAGCGGCCGACGAGCATGGTCTGGCGATGGTCTTCACCGGCGCGCGGCATTTCCGGCACTAGAAGGCCCGCGCGCCAGCAGGAGGCACGGTGCGCGGGAAGAACGGGTACCCAGGCGCAACCGTCGACAGGGGAGAGAGGCTCAGATGAAACTGCTTGTAATCGGTTCCGGCGGCCGCGAACACGCCCTGGCTTGGCGACTCGCGAAAACGCCCGGACTGCAGAAGGTTTTCGTTGCGCCGGGCAACGCCGGTACGGCGCGCGAGCATGAACTGGAAAACGTGCCGCTGAGCGGCGCTGCAGAGCTGGCGGACTTCGCTCAACGGGAGAACGTCCGGCTGACCGTCGTCGGCCCGGAAGCACCTCTTGCCGCCGGCATCGTCAATCTCTTTCGCGCCCGCGGCCTGAGGATCTTTGGGCCGACGCGAGAGGCCGCTCAGCTCGAGAGCTCGAAGGATTTTGCCAAGCGCTTCATGCTCCGGCACCACATTCCAACCGCCCGCTTCGTCAGCTTCACCGAACGCGCCGCAGCGCACGCCTACGTAGAGCAACAGGGCGCGCCGATCGTCATCAAGGCGGACGGCCTCGCCGCCGGCAAGGGGGTGGTCGTCGCCGGTAGCCTCGCCGTGGCACACGCGGCGATCGACCGCATGCTGCCCGCGAGCGAAAGCGGCACGACTTCGGGTGACCATGGAGCAAGGGTCGTCATCGAAGAGTTCCTCGACGGCGAGGAAGCCAGTTTCATCGTCATGGTCGACGGCAGGAACGTGCTGCCACTGGCGTCGAGCCAGGACCACAAGCGGATCGGTGACGGCGATACGGGCCCCAACACAGGCGGCATGGGCGCCTACTCGCCGGCACCGGTAGTGACGCCCGAGGTGCACGCACGGGCGATGCGCGAGATCATCCTGCCGACGGTCCGCGGCATGGCAGCCGAAGGCATGCCCTACACCGGTTTTCTCTACGCCGGACTGATGATCGGCCGCGATGGCTCGGTGAAAACGGTGGAGTTCAACTGCCGCCTCGGTGATCCGGAGACGCAGCCGATCATGATGCGTCTGCGCAGCGACCTTCTCAACCTGCTCGAGCACGCCGTCTCCGGCCGCCTCAACCTCGTCGAGGCGAGTTGGGACCGGCGAGTCGCCCTCGGCGTCGTCCTTGCCGCAGCCAACTATCCCGCCGCCCCACGCACGGGAGACCCGGTCAGCGGCCTGCCGGACAGCACTGACGACAGCCACGTCTTCCATGCGGGCACGAGCGAGATCGACGGCCGGATCGTCACCGCCGGTGGCCGCGTACTCTGCGTGACGACGCTGGCGGACAACGTCAGGCAGGCACAGCGACGTGCCTATGACCTGATCACCGGCATCCACTTCGACGGCATGCAGTACCGCCACGACATCGGCCACCGGGCAGCCGGCCGATGACCGGCGAACTTCCGTCAGGGAAACGGCCGGCATTCGGGACAACCTCGCGGCGATGATCGACGCCGCGGGCCTCAGGGACTATTTCACCAGCCTGCAGACTCGCCTCGTGACGGCTGCCGAGGCGACCGAGGGCCGTCACGGCTGCCGTTTTCGCGCCGATCGCTGGCAGCGGGAGGCTGGCGGACCGCTGACCGGCAGCGGCTGCACCAGCATCATCGAAGGAGGGCGCATCTTCGAACGTGGCGGAATTGCCTTCTCGGAGGTCAGCGGCGCCACGCTGCCGGCTTCGGCAACCGCCAGGAGACCCGAACTCGCCGGGCGGGCGTTCGCGGCGATGGGCGTTTCGCTGGTGCTGCACCCGACGAATCCCTTCTGCCCCACCGCACACATGAACGTGCGGGTGCTGCTCGCGACGGACGGTGAGGCCGAGCCGGTATGGTGGTTTGGCGGCGGCATGGACCTGACGCCCTACTACCCGTTCGCCGAAGACGTGCGTCATTTCCACCGCACCTGCCGCGACGCCCTGCAGCCCTTTGGCGACGATTGCCACGCGCGCTACAAGAAGTGGTGTGACGAGTACTTCTTTCTCAAGCATCGCAACGAGCCGCGCGGCGTCGGTGGCATTTTCTTCGACGACCTCTGCGAAGGTGGCTTCGAGCGCTGCTTCGCGCTGACTCGAGCGGTCGGTGATGCGTTTCCGATCGCCTACCTGCCGCTCGTCGACAAACGCCAAGCGACCCCCTACGGCGAGCGGGAACGGGACTTCCAAGCCTACCGGCGCGGGCGCTACGTCGAGTTCAACCTGGTCTGGGACCGTGGCACCCTTTTCGGCCTGCAATCGGGCGGCCGCACCGAGTCGATCCTGATGTCGCTGCCACCGACCGTCAAGTGGCGTTACGACTGGCGGCCCGAGCCGGGCAGCGCGGAGGCCGTCCTCTACGACATGCTGCCGCCGCGCGATTGGCTGTAGCCCCCGGCCAACGGAAGATCGCCGCTCGCCGGCGGCGGGGCAAGGCCAACGGCAGTGATACCGCGGACTGGGGCGTGTCGTTCATGCTCGCAACCAGTCGTGAGCGCTGACTGCCGCCATGATCCCGGCATCAGTGGGCGCACTCTGGAACACCCGCTGCAGCCCCAACGTGCGCGCGCACTCGGCGATTCGCTGATGGGGCACGAACACCGGCGTGCGGCGCAAAGAGGCCAGAGCCTCCTCGTCGAGCAGCCGGACGAGATTGCGCAAGCCTTCACTCGAGGAAATGATGATCGCGTCGAGCCGGCCATCGTGCCAGAGCGCCTGCAGAGTTGACGCGTCTGCTGGTGCGCGGCGCTCGTAGCAGGCGACCGCATCCACTTGGGCGCCACGTTCGCGCAGGGTATCGGCCAGCAATTCGCGCCCACCGTTGCCGCGCAGGATCAGCACCCGCCGCTGGCTGACGGCGGCTGCCTGCAAGCCGGGAAGGCTGAGCAGCGCCTCGGAATCGAAACGATCGGGGGGCAGCAGCACATCGCCGACGCCGTATGCAGCCAGCGCGTTCACGGTGCCCGGGCCGATCGCCACCGGCCGCAGCGCCGTCGGCCATGGGCGCCGGGCGAGGATGGCCGGCAGGCTGTGGTCGACGGCATTCGGGCTGATGAAGATTGCCAGCGCGTAGCTGTCGAGACGATCGATCGCCTCCTGCAAGGGCGCCGGGTGGGCAACGGCAGAGATCTCGAGAAGCGGAAAGACGAGCGCCTCGCCGCCCTGCTCACCGATCCACGCGGCGAGCTGCGACGCCTGCGCTCGCGGGCGCGTGACGACGATCGTCCGACCGTGCAGCGGCTGCGCCATCAGCCAGCGGCAAGCTGCTGCAGGATCGACTCAGCCCCCTGCTGACGCAGCATCTGCGCCAGCGAGCGACCGATCGACTCAGCATCGCTCAGATGGCCGCGCAGTTCGCCACGGACCATCTCGCTGCCGTCGGGCGTCGCGACCCACCCCCGCAACCAGAGGCCATCACCCTCAGGCAAGGCATGGGCGGCCAGGGGTACCTGACAACTGCCGCCCAGCGCGCGCGAAAAGGCACGTTCGGCACGCACGCAGTCCGCCGTCACGGGATCGTCGAGCGGCGCGACCAGCGCCGCGATGTCGGTGCGCAAGCTGCACACCTCGATGCCCAGGACTCCCTGCCCGGGAGCCGGCAGGGACTGCTCGGGTGTCAGCAGCGACCGGATCCGCTGCGGCAGACCCAGGCGGATCAGGCCGGCAGCCGCCAGGATGATCGCATCGTAGTCGCCGGCATCGAGCTTGCGCAGACGCGTATCGAGGTTGCCGCGCAAACTCCGGATCACCAGTCGCGGATGGCAGGCGCGCAGGATGGCCGCCCGACGCAGGCTCGAAGTCCCGACCACTGCTCCCGCCGGCAGATCATCGATGACGGAAAAGAGATTGGAGACGAAGGCGTCGCAGGGGTTCTCGCGCGCGGAAATCGCCGCCAGCACGAAGCCCTCAGGCATCTCCATCGGCACGTCCTTCAGCGAATGCACGGCGAGATCGGCGCTGCCATCCTGCATGGCGACCTCGAGTTCCTTGATGAACAGGCCCTTGCCACCGATCGCCGCCAGCGGTCGATCAAGGATCTGGTCACCACGAGTACTCATGCCGAGGATGTCGACCGTCGTCTCTGGATATAATCCGCTGAGGCGGGCACGAACGTGTTCCGCCTGCCACATCGCGAGGCGCGATTCACGTGAGGCGATGACGATACGCGGCGGGACTGAGGGAGCACTCATCACGGCAAGATTCCGGCAGGGAGCATTGGCCGGACGTCCGGCAGGCGAAGTCGGCATCGATGCCCCGATGTCACGCCGACGGCAGTGATTCTAGCAAGGAGCGCACAGACTTGTCCGAAAAGCCAGCCTGCCAGCAGCCAGAACTCGCCGACTTCTGGGACCATCGTTTCCGCAGCGGCGTCACGCCATGGGAAACCGGCACCGCGCCACTCGAGTTGCGGCGCTTTGTCGCCACCGGCACAGCAGCGATCGACCCTGCCGCCGCGACGGCGGGGAGACAGACGCCAAGGGTTCTCGTTCCTGGCTGCGGCAGCGGCCTAGATGCGGCCTATCTCGATCGGCAGGGCTGGCAGGTGACGGCGCTGGACTTTTCGACCGCCGCCATCGAACTGGCCCGCCAGACCGTCGGCGACTCCTGGCGCGGTGCGCTGCTTGCAGCCGACTTCTTTTCCTTCGTCCCGGCACAGCCTTTCGACCTCATCTACGAACGCGCCTTCCTCTGTGCACTGCCGCGTCACCTGTGGCCGCAGTACGGACGCCGGGTGGCCGAGTTGCTGCCCGCCGGCGGACTGCTGGCCGGCTACTTCTTCTTGACGGCGGAACTGCGGGGCCCGCCGTTCGGGATTCTGCCGGAGCAACTGGCCGCCCTGCTGTCGCCGGCATTCGCCTGCCGCGAAGACCGCGCGGTGAGCGACTCGCTACCGGTCTTCGCCGGTCGCGAACGCTGGCAGGTCTGGCAGCGGCTCTGAGCCTCAGGGTTGCACCTCCTGGATCGCCGTCAGGTGAGCCAGGACATCCTGAATGTCCTGCGCCGGCAAGCGGTACAGCACGCCCTCGCTGGCGCTGTCTTCATCGTGCGAACGATCGGCCTTCAGGTAGGCGTCGATCTGCTTCTTCAAATAGCTGGTGTACTGCCCGACCAACATCGGGAACATGCCGCGTCCCTTGCCACTCTTGCCGTGACAGACGGCGCACTGCTGGTCATAGACGAGCCTGCCCCGGTCGATGTTGCCTTCCGCGCGCGGAACGATCATCACTTTTTCCATCGCCAGCAGGCGCGTCAGCGCACCATCGCTGTCCTTGAACACGGGCGGCCTCGTCGGCAGTTCGATCTGGGCCAAGTAGGCCGAGACAAGCTTCATGTCCTCGTCCGGCAACTCCCGTTCCTTGGTATAGGGATACATCGGCAGATTGACTCGCCGCTGGCTCTGGAACGCCTTCAACTGCTGCTCGAGGTATTTCGGCAGTTGCCCGGCAATGCGCGGATACTCGCCCTTCTTGCCGCCGGCGCCGAATTCGCCATGGCAGGCCGCACAGGGCCCGTAGATCTCCTGGGCCCGCTCGAGGTCCAGCGCGGCAGCCGGCAGGGCGACACATCCCGCCAGCACACAGCCGAGAAGTCTTGGCCAGAGTCCGAAGTGGAACATTGAATTCTCGTCGGAAGGAAAGCGAGATTATAGGAAGCCCCCTCGCCTTTGCCTTGATCATCGTCAAGAAGCGCCAGCCCCGAACTGTCCCGTCAGACGCCGCTGCGGCGGACCAGCGACTTGACCAACGGCCACTGTCGGCGACTGACCGGCAGTCGCTCCGCAACGTCGCGCAGCATCGCCTGCCATTGCGCGTCGGCATCATCGGCGCCACTGCGCGCGAAACCGATGATCGCGTCGCGGGCGACCAGCACGCTGCGGTGCAGCCGGACGAACTGATCGCGGTATTCCTCCTCGAGATGGGTCAGCGACTCGTCTACCAGGAACTCGCGCTCACGGGTACGGACCGTCACGTACTTGAGGTCGGCCTTCAGGTAGATGATCGCCGCGACTGGGATCAGCAACAGGCGACCACGTTCATGACAGGCAAGATGGCTGCGCGCCGCCTGCGGCAGCCGTGCCAGCTGCGCGTTGCTCAGCGGAGGTCGCTGCGGCAGTTTGCGCAATGCGGCGAGCAGGCGTGTGGACCGTACTGGCTTGAGGAGATAGTCAAGGGCACTGAGCTCGAAGGCCTGCACCGCGTAGGCATCGTAAGCGGTGACGAAGATCACGGCTGGCGGCTCCTCCAGCTGTGACAGGTGGCGAGCGAATTCAACTCCGTCCATCGTCGGCATGCGGATATCGACCAGCGCGACATCCACCTTGTGTGCAGCGATCACGCCGAGTGCGACGACACCGTTCTCGGCCTCGGCGACCACCTCGTTCGGCAGTTCGGTCGCGATATCGGCAAGTACGTCGCGCAAGCGCGCCCGCGCCGGCGCTTCGTCGTCGACGATCAGTACCGCGATCGGGGCGACGACGGCACTCACCGCCAGCGGCCGCCGCAGGGCAGGACGATGTGTACGCGATACTCGCGGCTTCCGTCGGCAAGCCGCACCTCGCCTGTGTCGAGCCGGGCCTCGAGATCGTAGTACAGTGCCAGCCGCTCCTCGATGTTGTCGAGAGCCATGTGGTTGCCGCGTGCATGCTCGCCATGCGACACGCTCGTCGGGTTGGCCAGGTCGATGTGTAGTTCGTCGGCACGCCGCAGCAGGGCGACGCGGATCGTGCCGCCATCGGCAACTGGCTCGATGCCATGATAGACGGCGTTCTCGAGCAACGGTTGCAGCAGCAGCGGCGGCACCAGGAGGTCGGCAGGCAGATCATCGCTGCTCCACTCGACCTGCAGGCGCTCGCCCAGTCGCAACTTCTCCAGATCCAGATACTGCCGGCACAAGGCCAGTTCATCGCCGATCGGCACCAGCTGGCGCGGGTCCCGCAGAAGCGCACGGAACAGATCGGCAAGTTCTTCGAGCGCGGTTTCCGCACGGCGCGGATCGAGGCGGATCAACGAGATCACCGCAGTGAGGCTGTTGAACAGGAAATGCGGGCGGATGCGAGCAGTCAGCGATTGCAGGCGGGCCTCGATCAGGGCTGGCGACAAGGCGCTGGCGCGCAATGTCAAGTAGGAGAGCATGCAGGCCGCCGCCGTCGCGGCGAGCAGAGCGGCCCGCACCAGCCCCTGCCAACTCCATTCATCGAAGGTGAGAAAAGCCCACAGCAGCGAGAGCATGGCCGCCGACGTCGCAGCCAGCACGACGACCAACACGCGGGCGCTCCATGGCGCGAGGCCCTGCAGCCGGCCACCGAGCAGTGCCAGGGCGGCGAGGTTGAAAAGCAGCAGGGGCTGCAGCCAAGCGGCCATGGTGACGTAGTCCTGCAGGCAGGCAAGCAGCCCGTCGCTGCGTACCAGGGCGGCGAGCAAGGCCAGCAGATTGACCCCAAGCAGGATGCGCAAAACGACTCCAGCATTGCGGAAATCGGGCAGCGGCCGGCTCTGGGCGTTTTGCTTTATACTTGCCATCAGTTGCAGTGGCGCCTGTTCAAGGTTCTACGAATGATTTTAGCCCAGGAACCTGTTGCCCATGAGCCAATCGGACCCTTCCCAGTACACCTGGGCCGGCCGCTTCTCCGAACCCACTTCTGAACTCGTCAAACGCTACACCGCTTCGGTCTGCTTCGACCAACGGATGTGGCGCCAGGACATCCGGGCCTCGCTGGCACACGCAACGATGCTGGCGCGGCAGGGAATCATCAGTGCAGCCGACCTTGCCGACATCGAGCGGGGGATGAAGCAGGTGGCAGACGAGATTGCCAGCGGTGTCTTCGTCTGGTCGGTCGACCTGGAAGACGTGCACCTGAACATAGAGAAGCGGTTGACGACGCTGATCGGCGACGCCGGCAAGCGGCTGCACACCGGTCGCTCGCGCAATGATCAGGTGGCGACCGACATTCGTCTCTTCCTGCGCGACGCGATCGACGGCGTCGACGCCCTGCTTGGAGAATTCCAGAGCCGCCTCCTGGACTTGGCGGAGCGGGAAGCGGCAACCCCACTACCTGGCTTCACCCACCTGCAGGTCGCGCAGCCGGTGACCCTCGGACACCACCTGCTCGCCTATGTCGAGATGGCGCGACGGGACGCCGAGCGCTTCGCCGATTGTCGGCGGCGCACCAACCGTTTGCCCCTCGGTGCGGCCGCGCTCGCTGGCACCACCTATCCGATCGACCGGCAATACGTCGCCGAGCTGCTGGGCTTCGACGCTGTCTGCGGCAATTCACTGGATGCCGTCTCGGACCGCGATTTCGCGATCGAATTCTGCGCCGCCAGCGCCCTGCTGATGATGCATCTGTCGCGGCTCTCGGAAGAACTGGTGCTGTGGATGAACCCACGTTTCGGCTTCATCACCCTGGCTGACCGCTTCTGCACCGGCAGCTCGATCATGCCGCAGAAACGGAACCCGGACGTGCCCGAGCTGGCACGCGGCAAGACGGGCCGCGTCTTCGGCCACCTTGTCGGCCTGCTGACCCTGATGAAGGGCCAGCCACTGGCCTACAACAAGGACAACCAGGAAGACAAGGAGCCACTTTTCGACGCCATCGACACCGTCACCGACACCTTGCGCATCTTCATCGAGATGATCCCCGGGATCACCGCCAATGCGGAGAGCATGCGCAGCGCACTGCGCCAGGGTTTTGCGACGGCCACCGACCTTGCCGACTACCTGACCCGCAAGGGCCTGCCGTTTCGTGATGCCCATGAAGCCGTGGGACAGGCGGTTCGCCGCGCCGAGGAGCGGGGTACGGACCTGGCGCAACTGTCGCTCGCCGAACTGCGCCAGTTCTCGCCACTGATCGACGACGACGTCTTCGCCGTGCTGACGGTCGAGGGCTCGCTGGCGGCGCGCGATCACCACGGCGCCACGGCGCCACGGCAAGTCAGGGCTGCGATCGCCCGCGCCCGTTCGCCAACCTAGGCGCCCGTCGCCGGGATGGACAAGGTCGGAAAGTACGAACTGGTACGCGAGATCGGCCGCGGGGCGACGTCCACCGTCTATCTGGGAAGCGACCCGTTCTCGCGACGCGAGGTGGCAATCAAGATTGCTTTCCCGGGCATACTCAAGGATCCCCGGAGAGGCAAGCTATACACTCACCTCTTCCTCAACGAGGCCGCGCTGATCGGCAAGATGTCGCACCCGCACATCGTGCAGACCTATGATGCTGTGGTCGATGACCAGCTCTGCTACATCGTCATGGAGTATGTCCCGGGCGGCACACTCGAAAGCGTCTGCTCCCGCGACCAGTTGCTGCCCGTCGAGCGTGTCGTCGAAATCATCTTCAAGTGCACTCGGGCGCTCGACTTCGCCTTTCGGATGGGCATCACCCATCGCGACATCAAGCCGGCGAACATCCTCTTTGCCAGTACCGACCGCAATCAGGGTGACATCAAGGTCTCCGATTTTGGCGCCGCGATCATCGGTTCTCCAGAGCGGACGCTGGTACTCGGCATCGGTTCGCCCGCCTACATGTCGCCCGAACAGGTGAAGGACCGAGCGCTGGATCACCAGACCGACATCTACTCGCTCGGCGTCGTCATGTACCAGTTGCTGACCGGGCAGTTGCCTTTTCAGGCACGCAACAGCTACGACCTGGTATACCAGATCATCAACGCCGAGCCGCGCCGCCCGTCGTCGCTGCGCAACGAGATCCCCGCAGCTCTCGATGCGATTGTCGCGCGTGCGATGAACAAGCAGCTGGATGCACGGTACAGCAGCTGGACCGAGTTCGGACACGACCTGACTCTCGCCTTCCGCGGCAGGAGACCAAGCGTGCCAGCGGAGCGCATGGCCGATTTCGAGAAGTTCGAGAAGCTCCGGTCGTTCGGCTTCTTTGCCGAGTTCTCCGAAGCCGAGATCTGGGAAGTCGTCCGCTTCTCGAAATGGAGCCGGGTTGCCCCCGACACCGTCATCATTGCCGACGGCGAGGCAGGGGAGTGCTTTTACTTCCTCGCCGAAGGCGAACTGAAGGTGCTCAAGAACGGCATGCTGCTCGATCTGCTGACCAGTGGCGAGTGTTTCGGTGAAATGGCGGTGATCGGCAAGGCAACCGCGCTGCGCGGCGCCGACGTCGTCGCGCTGACCGATGCCAAGCTGGTGATGATCGCCGCGACAGCCCTGCAGGAATCGTCGGCGACCTGCCGCATGCACTTCTACCAAGCCTTCCTCGCCGTCCTCAGCGATCGGCTGACCTCGGCCAATGTCCGCCTCGTCTCGTTCTGACGCCGGCTGGCGATGAGCAGTGAGCCGTGGGACGGCGGCGCCGAATCCGCTGCTCAGTGGCCGCAGAAAGGTGCGACGCCATTCCAGCCCATCAATGCCTGGCGTTGGTAACTCGTGCGGACGATCCCGGTACTTGCGTCGAAGAGGACGTCAAAGCGCGCGAGTTGGTTCCACGAATCGCAGAACTGCCACTCCCAGACGAGTTCGTTGCGCGCTCTGAAATACTCGGTCCATTGCGGCACCGGCGGACCGAGCAGACGCAGGACGGATTCCCGGTCGCTCTTGCCCGGCTCGATGCGCGCAAAATGCTCCATGTCCAGTACCTGCTCGATCCGCCGCAGCCTGCCGTCGGGGGCGATGAAGACCATGAACGTCTGCGGACCGGATGGGCCGCGAGGATAGGCCAGCTGCTCGCTGCCATCGGCGTCCCGCCAACGCATCGCCGGCGTGCCCATCGTCGCGATGACGTCTGCCCCGGTCGCCACGCCGGGCTTCAGGCCGTAGCCACTGTAACCGGCACACGCCGACAGGAGGATCGCGAGAAACAGGGCCGGCGCGAACCGTCCGATTGAGGATCCCCTACTCATGTGGCCTCCCTTTGAATGGTCTGCGAACGGCTGATGGTCGCGCCAAGCGATGGCGGAGACAAGAGTCCGAACCCAGGCGAGGGTCGGCGAGGCCTGCCCGACGGCATGGCCACGGCCAGCGGTACGCGCCTTCAGCAGACGCCAGCCTGATCCTGCAGGAGCTTCTGCAGCTCGCCCTCCTCGTACATCTCGCGCATGATATCGCAACCGCCGATGAACTCGCCACCGACATACAGCTGCGGAATCGTCGGCCAATTTGCAAACTCCTTGATACCGCTGCGAATCTCCGGGGCTTCGAGGACATTGACACTGAAGAAGTCAGACAGACCACAGGCCTTGAGAATCTGGACCGAAACGGCCGAGAAGCCGCACTGCGGAAACTGTGGCGTCCCTTTCATGTAAAGGACCACCGGGTTGCTCGTCACCTGCTCCTTGATCAGCTGCTGCACATCCATCTTGAGACCTCATAGCTCGTGTGTTTGAAAAAAGAAACCGTCCTGCTGCGACTCTCTGTCTCGGCTGCCCGGCAACCGGGCAGCGCTGACCCGCTCGATCCCTGCCAGGTCGGGCCAGGTCGCGATGCCGGTCAGACCGGCCTCCTGCAACAACTGGCGAACTGCCTCGCCCTGATCATGCCCATGCTCGACCAGCAGCCAGCCTCCCGGCAGCAGGTGCATCGCCGCACCGCCAATGATCACCCGCGTGCACTCCAGTCCGTCGCCACCCGCGACACCATCGGTCAAAGCCATCCGCGGTTCGAAAGGCAGGCCACCGCTCGCCAGATGCGGGTCGGACATGGCGACGTAGGGCGGGTTGGCGACAATCAGATCGAAGCGCTCACCGCCGAGAGGTCCATACCAATCGCCCTCGATAAAGCGTATGCTCACCCCGTGCCGGGCCGCGTTCATTCGCGCCACGACCAGTGCCGCTGCTGACAGATCGACTGCCACCACCCTGGCTTGCGGACAATGGCACTTCAAGCTGACCGCCAACACGCCGGAACCCGTGCCGAGATCGGCGACAGCGGGTTCCTGCAACGCTCGCAGTCTTTCGAGTGCCAGTTCCACCAGCAGTTCCGTTTCCGGACGCGGTACCAGCACGTCGGCGCTGACGCTGAACTCGCGACCGTAGAAGCCCACTGACCCGACCAGATGAGCCAGCGGCTCACCGCTCGTACGTCGCTGCACGAGCGCTTCGAGTTGCCGCACCTGCAGCGCTGACAGCGGCCTGCCCGGATGGGCGAGAAGATCGGCGTGGCTGCAACTGGCCACGTGCTCAACCAGAAGGCGGGCATCGAGGCGATCGATCCTCTGCCTCGCCAGCCGCCAGGCTTCGCCGATGGTCGTCACCAGGCCGCTGCCACACGCATCACCCGGCGTCGGCGAGCATGGCCAGCTGATCAGCCTGATGCTCGGCAGTGAGTGCCGTGATGAGTTCGTCAAGCTCACCATCCATGATGGCGTCGATCTTGTACAGCGTCAGGTTGATCCGGTGGTCGGTCACGCGCCCCTGTGGGAAGTTGTAGGTGCGAATCCGCTCCGAACGATCACCGCTGCCGATGAGGTTCCTGCGCGTGGAAGCGATGTTGGCGTGCTGCTCGCGCTCCTGCAGATCCTTGATTCGAGCCACCAGGACGGACATCGCCTGCGCCTTGTTCTTGTGTTGCGAGCGGTCATCCTGGCACTCGACGACGATCCCCGTCGGCAGGTGGGTGATGCGCACCGCCGAGTCGGTCTTGTTGATGTGCTGCCCCCCCGCGCCGGATGCACGATAGGTGTCGACACGGATGTCCGCCGGGTTGATCAGCACCTCCTCCAGCGCTTCCGCCTCCGGCATGACCGCCACGGTACAGGCCGAGGTATGGATGCGGCCCTGTGCTTCGGTCTCCGGAACACGCTGCACTCGGTGCCCTCCCGACTCGAACTTCAGGCGCGAGTAGACGCCACCGCCAACGATGCGGGCAATGACTTCGCGATAGCCACCGAGGTCGGAAACACTCGCCGAGATCACCTCGATCTGCCAGCGCCGACGTTCTGCGTAGCGCGCATACATGCGAAACAGGTTGCCGGCAAAAAGTGCGGACTCATCGCCACCCGTTCCGGCGCGTATCTCGAGAAAGACGTTGCGCTCGTCATTGGCGTCGCGCGGCAGCAGCAGCTTCTGCAGCTCATCTTCAATTGCCGGCAGGCGTCCGCGAATGGCGGATACCTCGGCCTCGGCCAGCTCCCGCATCTCGGGATCAGCCAGCATCTCGATGCCGCCCGCCAAGTCCGCCTGGGCTCGCCGCCAGTCGTGGTACAGCAGGACCAGCGGACCGAGTTCAGCGTGCTCGCGCGACAGTTTGCGATACTCATCGATGTCCCGGGTCACTTCACCGTGCGCCAGCATGCGGTCCAGCTCGTCGAGGCGCCCGGCAAGGTGCTCCAGTTTTTCACGAATGCTTTCGTTCATCAGAAGGTCGGTTCCGGCAGGTGAGGAATACGGGATCGAGTTTCAGCAGGAGCGTGGCTTCGGCGCGGCCGGTCAATCGCCCGGGCGGTGATCCACGTGCAGGTGGAAGAGCAAGCCGACGAGCGAATGCAGGTCGTGGTTGTCGCCACCGGCCTGCGTCAGCGCCTGTGTCGGAGCATGCAGGAACTTGTTTGTCAGCCTGTGCGACAAGTGATCGAGGACCTGTGCCGGATCCTCGCCCTTGGACAGCAGTTTCAGCGCATGCTCGACCTCGTGCCTGCGAGCGCGTTCGGCCGCATCCCGTAGCGAACGAATGACCGGAACGGTCGCCCGCGTCGCGAGCCAACGCAGAAACGCTTCGACGCGCTCGCTGATGATCGCCTCCGCGTCCACCACTGCCGCCTGCCGCGATTCCATGCCGGACTCCACCACCTGCGCCAAGTCATCGACCGTGTACAGGAAGACATCGTCCATGTCGCCGACCTCGGGTTCGATGTCGCGTGGGACCGCGAGATCAACCATGAACATCGGCCGATGACGACGCACCCTGATCGCCCGTTCGACCATGCCGAGGCCAATGATCGGCAGCGGGCTGGCAGTGCAGGAAATCACGATATCGAACTGCGGGAGGCGGTCGCCGAGTTCTTCGAGACGGATGGCGGAGCCACCAAAGCGATTGGCAAGAGCAAGCCCACGCTCGACCGTGCGGTTGGCGATCACCACCTGCCTCGGCTGCTGCGCGGCAAAATGGCGGGCACACAGCTCGACCATCTCGCCGGCGCCGATGAAGAGGATGCGCTGCTCGGCAATCCGCTCGAAAATCCTGCACGCCAGTCGAACCGCCGCCGCCGCCATGGACACGATGTTGGAACCGATGGCAGTCGTCGAGCGAACCTCCTTGGCAACCGCGAAGGACTGCTGAAACAGCTTGTGCAGGGTCGTTCCCAACGTCCCCGCCTCGTCTGCAGCGCGCACGGCCTCCTTCATCTGCCCCAGGATCTGTGGCTCGCCAAGGACCATCGAATCAAGTCCGCTGGCCACCCGGAAAACATGCCGCACGGCGGCACGCTCCGGGTAGGTATACAGATAGGGCTCGATCTGTCGCCGCTCCAACCGGTGATACTCGGCCAGCCATTGGCAAGCCGCGTCCGGCGCATCGGTCGCCAGGTAAACCTCCGTGCGGTTGCAGGTCGACAGAATTGCCGCTTCATGAACCGAGTTGCGACGCGTCAGGTCGGCAAGCGCCAGCTGTACCCTTTCGGCGTGGAAAGCCACCTGCTCACGAATCGAAAGTGGCGCCGAATGGTGATTGATGCCCAGGGTGTACAACGGCATGCTGGAGGAGAGGGGTCGCAAGTCGGATGGGCCGTGGATGGCCGCGCATTATATCACCGGCACCCCGGCCACCCCGGGTCGCAGGCAGCCCGCGAACGCTCAAGGGATTTCCTCCGCCGGCTTGCCGATGAAGTAACCCTGAGCGTAGTCGACGCCAAAGCTGGCGAGCATGTTCAGGGCGCGTTCATCCTCGACGAACTCGGCAACGGTCTTCTTGCCGAAGCCGTGCGCCACTTTCGACAGTGCCTCGACGAAGACCTGGTCCTCCTGACTGTCGACGAGGGAGCGGACGAAGGAACCGTCGATCTTGACGTAGTCGACCGGCAACTGTTTGACGTAGTTGAACGACGAGAAGCCGACGCCGAAATCATCGAGCGAGAACGTGCAACCGAGTTCCCGGACCGCTCCCATGAACCTGCGGGCGGCAGCGAAATCAGCCACCGCCGCCGTTTCGGTGATCTCGAACACGACGTCAGCGGCGAGATCGCGCCTCTGCGCCAGCTTCTCGCGCAGGAAGGACAGCAGGCTGGCGTCATTGATGCTGACGCCCGACAGGTTGATCGAGAACCGGTACCTCCGCCCTGTCCGACGAGAAAGCTCCATCCGCTCCAGGACCATGCCCGTAACATGCCGATCGATCTCCCGTATCAGGCCGCTGCTCTCGGCCACCTCCATGAACATGCCCGGCGGCACCACACCGCCGTCGACCGCCCGCATGCGCACCAGCGCCTCGAAATGGCTCACCTTGCGCGAAGCGATGTCGAGGATCGGCTGATAGTGAACGATGAACCCATCATTGGCCAGGGCGCGGTTGATCATCTCCTCCCAGTGCAGGCGACTCTGCATCCTTTCCTGCACCCCCTCTCCCTCCGAGTAGACGTGCCACCCCCCTCCGCCCTTCGACTTGGCCTGGTACATGGCGATGTCGGCGTTGGTCAGCAGCTGTTCAGCATCCATCTTGGCTGCCGAGAAGACGACGATGCCGATGCTCGCAGAAACGCGGTGACTCGCTCCGAGACCGGGGAACTTGATCTCGGCCAGGCGTCGGTTGATCTTCTCCGCCACCTGCACCGCGCCGGCACTGTCGCACTCGTGCAGCAGGACGCCGAGTTCGTCGCCGCCCAGGCGCCCGATCCGGTCACTCGTGCGGGCGACGTGCGTGACCTCTTCGGCGACGATCTTGAGCAGCGCGTCACCTGCCTGATGGCCGCTGACGTCGTTGACGTACTTGAAGGCATCGAGGTCAAGATAGAGCAACGCACCATCACACCGCGAGCGACGGGCATCGACCAGGGCCCTGCGCAGAATGTCCTGGAAGTGGCGCCGATTGACCAGGCCCGTGAGCGGATCACGCTCCGCCAGATACTTGCGTTCGGTGTGGTCGACACCGACTGACAGGACCATCACGGCATCGCCCGGCTGCCCGGCCAACCGCGAATGATTCCAGGTGATCTCGTAGGACTCGCCGCCCTTGCCCTGGAGGATCGATTCGAGCTGCACATGCTGACGATCGCCCGAAGCGATCTCGTGCACGGCCTGCCGTGCCGCTGCCACCTGCAGCGAGTCGCCACCAATGAGTTCAAAAAAGGAGCTGGCCGCCAGCTGTTCCTCCCCGAGACCGGCAAGCTGGCGCCCGTAGCGATTGAGCGTGAGGATGCGACCGCCAGCGGACTGCGTGAGGACGATGACCTGCGCCGTATCGAGCAGACTGCGGCTGAAGTCCCGTTCGACCGAGATCCGCTGCAGCATTCCCTCGGTTACCGCCGCGTGTGCCGCGACGTCGCGCTCGAGTGTCTCGAGGCGGTACGACAGGTCGATCGCCGCCTCGTCCAGCCTGTCGATCTCGTCCTCAACCAGGCGACGAGGCCGGGGGGCGATCCGTCGACGTGCCTCGGCAAAGGCGCTGCGCCCGAGCAGGGGAATCGCATTGGCGGTCCGCGCCATACGCTGCAGGGGGGCGTTCACCAGCAGCGACAGAAGCAGCAGCGACACCAGGGAAACCAGCAGCTCGCCCTGCAGGCGGTTCACCACGGACTGGTGGATATCGATCAGCGCCAGCGTCAGATCGTCGATGACTACCATCGTCGCCGGCCGGGAAGCTCCCGCGGGGAAATCCAGAACGAGAAACGACAACTCGAACTGCCTGCCGTCGTAAGGCAGGGAAAGGTAGGCATGCGCAGGACCCGGTGGAGTCGGTGGCAGTGACTGCAGCTGGCGCAGGAGGGGTCGATGACTGCCCATGCTGCTCAGGGGGATCGCTCGTAGACCGAGCCGCGGCAGAAAGGCTTCGTCGGCCGACGCCTCCGACGGAGGCCCGACGTGCGGGACGAGGACACCCAGATCGGCGCCGGTGACGCGTTGGAACGAATTGACCACGTCAGCCAGCGAACTGCCGACGACGACAGCGCCGGCCACCTTTCCCGCCGAGAGGATGGGTGCGGCTGCATACTCGGTGCACACTTCGCTGCAGTTCGTCCAGCTCGTCGCCCTCTCGCTGTTGATGGCCTCGGTCACCTGCGCCGTCGACTGGACCTCCGGGCCGCCAGAACTGGTCCACGCAGCCAACTGCTCGCCGCCCGTCAGGTAGACCTGCAGCGAGTCGATGCCGTAGCCGTACTGCAGGGCGGGCCAGTAGCTGTCGAAGTGCTGCCGCAGCAGGGCATTGCCAGCCGCAGTCTGGAACAGGGTGACACCAACCGAATCGAGGGCAGCCAGGACGCCGGCAAGCGCCTGCAGCCGCAAGCCGACCTCGTTGCGCAGGGCAAACGCCTGTGCCGCCAGGCGTGCACGGGTCTCGGCGCGCTGCTCTTCGAAGCGGGTCATCAGGTCCTGATAATGCAACCAGGAAAGCACTCCGTTGACCGACAGCATGACCGCACCGAGGGTCAGCAGCACCTTCCACTTCAGGCTCAGGAAGCGCGATCCGCCAGGGTCTCCCGTCGAGGCTTTTCTTTCCGGCATGCGTCGCGACTAGAAACGGAAGGAGGCTTGCAGCATGAAATTGTCCCAGTAGCGGCGCAGGGCCTGCGGATTCGGGTTGTCCTGCGCCGCCAGGAAGCCTGTGCCGTCGACGAAATGCGCCTCGGCGCGCAGCATGAACTGAGGTGTGACGTCGAAACGCAAGCCGACGGTCCAGTCCTTGGCAAAGCGAGTGAAGCCGGGAAGGCGGGTGGCGGCAGCGAAGTCCTTGCCATCGCGATCGTTCTGGTCGGCGTAGAAGGCGTCATAGCGCAGCAGGGCTTCCCACTGCGGCGTCAGCCGATAGGTTCCCTGCACATAGTAGCTCTGTCCGTTGAAGGTGCCGTTGTAGAAGTACGGACCAAAATCGGAGATGGAAGTCCGACGCAAGGCGTATTCACTGGTCAGACTCCAGTTCTCGGCATTGTACTGGGCCGAAAAGATCAGTGGCGTCAGCCTGAACCTGCCCGCTTGCAGGATGTCCCGGTAACCCGGCTGGTACTTGAGGTCGAGACGCAGCGCTGTGAACGCCAGCCGATAGCTGTTGCCGGCCCCCTCGTAGAGGATCTGCAGATCGGGGGCCAGCTTCGAATCGAGCTTGCCGGGACGGTCGAGACCGACCAGAGGCACTTTTGCCGCCTCGGTATCGGTTTGCGGCTGCCCATAGGCGAAGCTCGCCGAGAGTGTCCCGCCTTCGCCGAAGCGCTCGACGTACACCTCGGCACCGTCCGCGGACACGGTCAGGTTGCGTGTCCGCTCGAAGTAGATCGACTGCGGCAGGATGATGCTGGGCCGGGTGAAGGGGACGTCGCGTGTCGTGTTGTACAGACCATAAGCAGTCTTGATCCGTCCCATGCGAATCCCGGCCCGGCCTCCTTCACTCGACATCGGCGCCCAGTCGAGCAAGCCGTAGTCCAGCCGCACGCCGCCGTCGTCAGTACCGCCCGCCCGTCGCGACAGCAGTCCGCCCGAGAGCTGCAGCGCCGGCGTCAGGCGCCACGAGGCATTGACGCCGACTTCGGAGAAATCCTTGCTGATCTGGTTGTCGCTCTGACCGAAGAGGTTGTTGTCGGTCGTGCTCACCAGCGTCAGCGAAGCAAAGCCGTGCAGTTGGAAATCGCCATCGAGCAGGTCGAGCGCATGGGAAGCCGTGTGCCAGGACAGCAAGCAGCCGGCCAGCGCGATGCTCGCCGTGGTCTTAGCGAATCTTGAGCACACGCACATTCGGAGTCACCTCGCTCGCCTTGACGTAACCGATGGCACCGGGGGTGGATGCCACCCTGGCCAACATCTCCTGTGTTGAAGCAATCACCTCCGGGTACTGTCCCTGGCCGGAAAACACCTGCCGGTCCCAGGCCATGCGCAACTGTTGCGGAAAGACCTGCAGGACGGACTTGCTGAAGGTGGCGTGCTCAGGCGTCTCGTCGGCAAGGACGAAGACCTTTACCGGTGTCTCGCCGGGCCATCGCTGCAGGCGCATTCCGAGGATGGCGCGCAACGTGGCGCGCGGCATGGAGTCTTCGGCGATCGCCGGATGCGCGATCACGACCATCGCCGGCTCCGACTGGGCGCAAGCGAAGCCAGCGAAAAGGCCGCTTGCCAGGATCCACAACAGCGTCAGCTGGAGGAGGGAAGTAGCGAATTTAATGGCAGGAGTTTTCTCCATCACGGCGCATCGTACCAGACAATGTGCCGGCTCATCAGCCGCCGTCGCTGGTTTTGGCGACCATTCATGCGGCTTCCCGCCTGTGCGCCCACGATCACCCTCTAGATTCCCGACCCCCCCTCTTCGAGCACCGCTGGCTCTGCCGCAAAAACCCTGAGTTCGCGTGGCTTCACCCAGACCTGCTGGCCCTTGGCCAAGGCCAGGACATTGGCACGCTCGCGCGTCAGTTCGACCTCGATCAGTTCTGAAGCATGTGCCAGTTCGACGCGCACGAGAGGCCCGATGGCGTGCACTTCCTGCACCGTCGCCTGCAGGCTGCCGACAACGGGGTGGTGCTCGATGTCGATATCGTGTGGTCGCACGTAGGCAGTCGCCGCTGCCGTCGCAGCGGCTCCGGTCTGCTCCCTGCCGACATCCGCCCAGGCACCATGCATCCGGCTGTGGAAAACGTTTACGTTGCCCAGGAACTGATACACGAAGGGTGACGCGGGATTCGTGTACACCTCGTCAGGAGAGCCGATCTGCTCGATTCGACCCTGATTCATGACCACCACGCGATCAGCCACTTCCAGGGCTTCCTCCTGATCGTGCGTCACGAAGACACTCGATATGTGCATCTCGTCGTGCAGGCGACGCAGCCAGCGACGCAGCTCCTTGCGTACCTTGGTATCGAGCGCACCGAAGGGTTCGTCGAGTAGCAGCACCCGTGGCTCGACTGCCAGCGCGCGCGCCAGAGCGATGCGCTGGCGCTGCCCGCCCGACAGCTGTGAAGGGTAACGGTCGGCCAACCAGTCAAGCTGCACGAGCTTCAGCAACTCACCGACACGGCGGCGGATTTCCGCCTCGCCAGGACGCAGCCGGCGGGGCTTGACGCGCAGACCGAAAGCAACGTTCTCGAAGACGGACATGTGACGGAACAGGGCGTAATGCTGGAAGACGAAGCCGACGTTGCGGTCGCGCGCATGGACATGCGTGGCCTCCTCACCGGCAAAGAGAACCTGCCCACTGTCGGCCGTTTCCATGCCGGCAATGATCCGCAGCAGCGTCGTCTTGCCACAGCCGGAGGGTCCCAGCAGGGCGACCAGCTCACCCGTCGGGATGTGCAGGCTGACGTCCTGCAGCGCGACGAAGGCGCCAAAACGCTTGCCGATTGAACGGATTTCGATACTCATCGGTGTTCGTCCATCAAGGTCATCGCAGCCCTGTCGCCAGCCGGTCGCAGCGCCGGGGCAAGACGGCTCCGCCCGTTTCCTCGCTGCTCATGGTGCGGCGTTTTCCGCCGCCGGTGCGCTCGACAGCATGCGCATTTCACGACGCATCCGCCACTCGACGACCGTCTTCGCGACCAGTGTCACGAGGGCAAGGAGGGCCAGAACCGACGCCGAAGCAAAGGCACCGACTGCGTTGTACTCGTTGTAGAGGATCTCGACGTGCAGTGGCAGCGTGTTGGTTTCACCGCGAATGTGCCCGGAGACCACCGAAACGGCACCGAACTCGCCCATCGCACGGGCATTGGCGAGAATCACGCCGTAGAGCAGACCCCACCGGATGTTGGGCAGCGTCACCCGACGGAACATCTGCCAGCCGGTTGCTCCGAGCGATATCGCGGCCTCCTCCTCCTCCTTTCCCTGCGCCTGCATCAGGGGAATCAGCTCGCGCGCGACGAAAGGCAGGGTGATGAACATCGTCACGAGAACGATCGCTGGCAGCGCGAACACCACCTTGATGTCGTTCGCCGCCAGCCAGGGCCCGAAAAGGCCCTGTGCACCGAAGATCAGCAGGAAGACGAGGCCGACCACCACCGGCGAAACCGCGAACGGAAGGTCGATCAGGGTGATCAGCAGGCTCTTGCCGCGAAACTCGAACTTGGCGATGGCCCACGCGGCAGCCACGCCAAAGCCGATGTTGAGCGGCAGCACGAGGAGCGCGACAAGCAGCGTCAGCGCGATCGCCGAGCGTGCGTCACGATCCTGCAGAGCTTCCAGATAGGCGCGCCCGCCGGCGGCGAAAGCCTCGGCAAATACCGCCAGCAAGGGCAAGAGCAGGAAGAAGAAGAGGAAGCCGAGCCCGACCGCGAGCAGCACATGCCGCAGCCAGGTCGGTTCCGTCGTCGCCCGCCGGCCGGCCGCAGCGCTCACCGCAGCCCTCCGTCGGCCGCGCGAGCACCGTGACGGGTGGCCGCCCACCACTGCAGCCCGTTGACGACGAACAGCATGAGGAAGGAAATGAACAGCATCACCACGGCCAGCGCAGTCGCCCCGACGACGTCGTATTGTTCGAGCTTCGAGATGATGAGCAGCGGCGTGATCTCGGAGATCAGCGGCATGTTGCCGGCGATGAAGATGACCGATCCGTACTCGCCGATGGAGCGTGAGAAGGCGAGCGTGAAGCCGGTCAGCAACGCCGGCAGGAGTCCTGGCCAGAGCACACGGACGAAGGTCTGCAGGCGAGACGCGCCGAGCGACGCGGCGGCTTCCTCGACCTCGGGCTCGATGTCCTCGATCACCGGTTGCAGCGTACGGACGACGAATGGCAAGCCAATGAAGGTCAGTGCGACGACGATTCCCGGGGGCGCAAAGGCGATCTTGAAACCGAGTGGTTCCAGGTAGCGCCCGATCCAGCCATTGCCGGCATAGAGGGTCGCCAGGGTGATCCCGGCAACCGCCGTCGGCAGGGCAAAAGGCAGATCCACCAAGGCATCGATCACCCGCTTGCCGGGGAAGGAGTAGCGAACGAGAACCCAGGCAACGATCAGCCCGAAAACCGTGTTGATCGACGCCGCGAGCAGCGAGGCGCCGAAGGTCACCCGATAGGACGCCAGCGCCCGCTCACCACTGGCGATCTCCCAGAACGCGGCAAGGCTCAGCTGGCTCGCCTTGAAGACCAGTCCCGACAGCGGCAACAGGACGAGCAGGGAAAGGTACACGACAGCGCAACCCAGAGACAACCGAAAGCCGGGCAACAACTGCCCGGGACCATTCGGCGAGCGCATCAGGCGGCCAACGCAAGCAGAAACCGTGGCATGGCAGCAGTTCCCGGGGCTACTTCTTCTGGTAGATCTGGTCGAAGGTGCCGCCGTCCTTGAAGTGCGTCGGAAAGGCCTTGCTCCAGCCGCCGAACACCTCGTCGACGGTGAAGGTCCGCACCGGCGGGAACTGTTCGGCATATTTCTTCAGCAGCTCCGGACTGCGCGGCCGCAAGTAGTTCTGCGCTGCGTTTTCCTGGCCGGCCGGCGACCACAGGTACTCGAGATAGGCCTGCGCCAGCTTGCGCGTTCCCTTCTTGTCCACCACCGGGTTCACGATGGCGACGGGAAACTCGGTGAGGATCGACAGCGAGGGGTAGACCACAGTGAACTCGCCCTTGCCGAACTCGCGTGCGATGAGCTCGGCCTCGCTCTCGAAGGAGACGAGGACGTCGCCGATCCTGCGCTGCATGAACGTGGTCGTCGCGTCGCGGCCTCCGGCGGCGAACAGGGGCGCGTTCTGCAGCAGCCTGGCGACGAAATCCTGCGCACTACGGTCGTTGCCGCCGGCTTGGGCGAGTGCGAAACCCCAGGCCGCGAGGTAGGTATAGCGGCCGTTGCCGGTGTTCTTGGGATGCGGCAGGATCACCTGGACGCCCGGCTTGACGAGGTCGGGCCAGTCGCGGATCGCCTTCGGGTTGCCCTTGCGAACGATGAACACCATCGTCGACGTGTATGGCGAAGCATTGTTGGCAAAGCGCTTGGCGTAGTCCTTGGCGACCAAGCCCTTTTCCGCCAGGAAATCGACGTCGGACGCCTGATTCATCGTCACCACATCCGCTTCGAGCCCGTCGGCGACCGCCCGCACCTGCTTGCTGGACCCGGCATGCGATTGCTTCAGCTCGACCGGCTCACCGCCCAGCGCTTTCCAGTGCTTCTGGAACAACGGGTTGTAATCCTTGTAGAAATCCCTGGAGACGTCATAGGAGACGTTGAGCAGGCTGAGCTCAGCCCAGACGGGCAGGGCAAACAGGCCGAGCAGCAGGGTCGCACCCAGCTTGTGAAGGAATCGGGACATGCACTTCTCCATCGTCATCGCACAACAGGCGGCCATGATAGCGAAGAAGGTTAGAACCACAAAGGATCAATCTTCATTTGCTTATCGCCAGACGTTATGTATGCGCGCCACAGATCCGGGCCACACCGGTCCGAGGCGCGACCCCGGGGTGGCAGCGGGAGGGGCAGCCAAGCACCAAAAAAAGAGCCACGGCATGCCGTGGCTCGGGGCCTCGTCGCCTGCGGCTCAGACCGGCGTCGGCAGTCGGCCGGCAGCCGACGCGCTCTCCATCCAGCGCTTGATACGATTGGCGTCGCCAATGCGGGTCTGCTTGCCGGCCGAATCGAGAAGCACGATGACCACCGGCTTGTCGGCAACGCGCGCCTGCATCACCAGACACTTGCCGGCCTCCTGGATGTAGCCGGTCTTCGACAGGCCGATTTCCCAGGTCGGACTGCTCACCAACTGGTTCGTGTTGTGAAAGTCGAGTTCGCGGCCTTTCACTTCAGCACGCACACCGGGCGTCGTCGAGAACTCGCGGATCAGCGGGTAGCGGTGCGCTGCAGCGACCATCCGTGCGAGATCATGAGCGGTCGATACATTGTTGCTGCTCAATCCGGTGGGATCCTCGAAGCGTGTGTGGACCATCCCGAGCGACGCGGCCTTGCGGTTCATTGCTGCAACGAAGGCCTGCAGACCGCCCGGATAGTGACGAGCGAGCGCGTGCGAGGCACGGTTTTCCGATGACATCAGCGCCAGCAACAGGGCCGTTTCGCGCGTGATCACCGTCCCCACTCCGAGGCGGGAACGGCTGCCGCGCAGATAATCGACGTCTTCGTCACTGATGTTGATCGGCGCCTGCAGATTCGGCATGCTGTCGAGCACCACCATCGCGGTCATGACCTTGGTGATCGACGCGATCGGCACGACGGCGTTGGCATTCTTCTCGTACAGCAACTCTCCGGCATCCTGACCGACGACCAGCGCCGAGCCTGAGTGTACGGCGAGTTGCCCCGGTTCGTGCCAGAGGTCCGCATTGCTGGCAAGCGCGCGCGTCAGATTCCTCTTCTGGTAAGCTTGGGCTGCAGGAGCTGTTTCACGCGGCGGCGGCAAAGCGCTTTTCGCGGCCAGAGCGGAGGGCTTGCCCGAATTCTGGCGCAGGCTGCCCTTGCCCCGACCCGAGAGTTGCGTTGCCTCCTTGTTCCTGGACTCCCGGTCGGCAGCCAAGCCAACTTTCCTCTGCTCTGCCACCGCCGTCGGTCTGGTATCCCGCTTGGCCGCCCGGTTCTGCCCCGTCGCCGGCGGGTTCTTCTGCGCCACAGTCTGTGACGTGTTGGCTTTCGCCGCCACCTTCTCCTTCCTCTTGTCCGTCGCGGGAGGATTCTTCTGCGCCACAGTCTTGGACGTGTTGGCTTTCGCCGCCACCTTCTCCTTCGTCTTGTTCGCCGCAGACTTGGTCTTTCCAGTGCCCTGTTCGGCCGCGTACAGCGTCCCAGTCGACGCCACCAGCGGCGTCAGCAACACCAAGCACAACCCCGTCAAGGCTCTCAGAGTCATCCGCATTGCACCTCTCCCGCATGATTCACCTTGTCGACATGCTCCGGCGGTCCGGACCAGCAAGGCCATAGACGATCAAAAATAAGCAGATACGCGAGCTATGTAATGTAGCACATTATGCACGAGCCCGTGCGGGAAACAAGTCCCCGTTGAAGCCCGGCAGAATCCGCTGCGCCGCTGTGCCGACCCCGGCAGCCAACAGTGCGTCGCTCAGCGTTCGTTCATCAGCTTGTCGACTACGGTCAGGGCCGTCATGTTGACGATGCGTCGCACGGTCGCAGTGGAAGTCAGGATATGCACCGGCTGCGCGGCTCCGAGGAGAATCGGACCGATCGTGAGATTGTCGCCAGAAGCGATCTTGAGCAGGTTGAACGAGATGTTCGCCGCGTCTAGGGTCGGCATGATCAGCAGGTTGGCCTGCCCCTTGAGGCGGGCGTCACTTGGAAACACCCGCTGGCGAATGTGCTCGTCGAGCGCGGCGTCGCCATGCATCTCGCCCTCGACCTCGAGCCGCGGGGCGCGGTCCTTGAGCAGCTGCAGTGCTCGGCGCATCTTCACCGCCGTCGGAGTGTTCTCCGAGCCAAACGACGAGTGCGACAGCAGGGCGACCCGCGGCTGGATGCCGAACCGGCGTACCTCGTCGGCAGCGAGCAACGTCATGTCGACCAGCTGCTCGGCCGACGGCTCGTAGTTGATGTAGGTGTCGGCGATGAAGAGCGTCCGGTCGGGCAGCACGAGCAAGCTCATGGCATAGAGGTCGCTGACGCCGGGAGCCAGACCGATGACGTTCTCGACGTACTCGCGATGCACGTCGTGACGACCGAATGTGCCGCAGATCAGGCCATCGGCATCACCCATGCGGACCATCATCGCACCAAACAGCGAGGCCCGACGGCGAACCTCGCGGCGAGCGAAATCGGCCGAAACCCCCTTGCGCTCCATCAGGCGCCGGTACTCGCGCCAGTAGGACTCGAAATGCTCGTCGAAGAAGGAGTTGTTGTCAGCGTACACGATGTCGAAATCGTCCTCCGGCGTCACCCGAAGGTTCAGTGCCCCGAGCTTGCGCTCGATTTCGTCGGGATGGCCGATCAGGATGGGTCGCGCGATCCCCTCGTCGACGATCACCTGGATGGCGCGCAGGACGCGGTCGTCCTCGCCTTCGGCGAAGACCACTCGCCGGGGTGCCTGCTTGGCCTGCGAGAAGACCGGCTTCATGATCAGGCCGAAGTGGTAGACGAACTCGTGCAGACTCTCGCGATAGGCTTCCACGTCCTTCAGCGGCCGGCTGGCAACACCCGACGCCATGGCTGCCTCTGCTACCGCGGGAGCGATCTTGCCAATCAGCCGTGGATCGAAGGGATTCGGAATCAGGTACTCGGGACCGAAGTTGGCATGCTTCTCGCCATAGGCCTTGAGCGCCACTTCCGACTGCTCGACACGAGCCAGCTCGGCGATGGCCCGCACCGCCGCCAGCTTCATCTCATCGCTGATGGTGGTCGCGCCGACGTCCAATGCGCCACGAAAGATGAAGGGAAAGCAGAGTACGTTGTTGACCTGGTTCGGATAGTCCGAACGCCCGGTGGCGATGATCGCGTCGTCACGCACCGCCCTGACATCTTCCGGCCGGATCTCGGGATTGGGGTTGGCGAGGGCCATGATCAGCGGCGACGGCGCCATTTGCGCGACCATCTCCGGTTTCAACACGCCGCCGGCCGACAGGCCGAGGAAGACATCGGCGCCGACGATCACTTCGCCCAGCGTGCGCGCATCGGTGCGCTTGGCATAGCGCGCCTTGATCTCGTCCATCTCCTCGATGCGCCCTTCATATACGAGCCCCTTGATGTCGGTCACCCAGATATTGCCAACCGGCAACCCGAGCATCACCAGCAGGTCGAGGCAGGCGAGCGCGGCGGCACCGGCACCTGAGGTCACCAGCTTCACCTGATCAAGCGCCTTCCCCTGCAGGAAGAGTCCGTTGAGAATCGCCGCGCCGACGACGATCGCGGTGCCATGCTGATCGTCGTGGAAGACTGGAATCTTCATCCGCTGGCGCAGCTTCTTCTCGACGTGGAAGCACTCGGGCGCCTTGATGTCCTCGAGATTGATGCCGCCGAAAGTCGGCTCCAGAGAGGCAACGATGTCTACCAGACGATCCGGATCCCGTTCGTCGATCTCGAGGTCGAAAACGTCGATGTTGGCAAACTTCTTGAACAGTACCGCCTTGCCCTCCATGACCGGTTTCGCCGCCAGCGGACCGATCGCGCCCAGCCCCAGAACCGCCGTGCCATTGGTGATCACGCCCACGAGATTGGCGCGCGAAGTGAGCGTGCTGACTTCAGCCGGCAGCGCAGCGATTTCCTCGCACGCCGCAGCGACGCCGGGTGAGTACGCCATCGACAGGTCGTACTGGTTGGCCAGTTGCTTCGTCGGCTGTATCGCCACCTTCCCCGGTTTCGGGTTGCGGTGGTAGAACAGGGCAGCCGTCCGCAGTTGCTCTCGTTCCTTCTTCATGTTGTCTTCTCCTCAGTTTCATCGAGCCGCCGCTGCCGTCCATCGCGTGCCGGATGGGCAGCAACTGTGGCTGCCAGCGAGACGCCGCCGGCGCGTCGCGGCCGGGCTCTTGATGTTGTCGACCACCGGTCGGAAGCGGACCTGTGGCATAATTACACAAACCCTCAGTTCCTTGTAGCACCACCGCCTGGCATGCTGACCTCACCCCCTGCACTGGGCTTGTTTCTCGCCAACCGCGACCGACGCGTCGCATCCGACCGGGCTGGACAGACTGCTCCGGCTTCCTGCCCCTGCGGTTTGGCTCCGCACGCGCCGCTCAACGGTAAGTCCCGCTTCTCTACCTTCATTCGAGAGTGATTACCATGAACCAGACTGTTTCCATCAACGCCCCCGACTACGTCAAGCATGAACGCCTGAAGCAATGGGTTGCCGAGATTGCGGCGCTCACCGAACCGGCCAGCGTCGTCTGGGCCGACGGCTCGCAGGAAGAGTATGATCGTCTCTGTGCCGAACTGGTCGAAGCCGGCACGTTCATCAAGCTCAAGAAGCGCAAGAACTCCTTCCTCGCTTTCTCGGATCCATCCGACGTCGCTCGCGTCGAGGACCGCACCTACATCTGCTCCGAGAAGCAGGAAGACGCCGGTCCGACCAACAACTGGGAGGATCCCGCCAAGATGCGCGGCATCCTCAGTGGCCTGTTCAAGGGGTGCATGAAGGGGCGCACAATGTACGTCATCCCCTTCTCGATGGGTCCGATTGGCTCGCCGATCGCACAGATCGGCGTCGAGATCAGCGACAGCGCCTACGTCGTGGTGAACATGCGCATCATGACGCGCATGGGCAAGGACGTCTTCCCGGTCCTCGGGACCGACGGCAGCTACGTTCCCTGCGTACACACCATCGGCGCGCCGAAGGAGCCGGGGCAGAAGGATCCCCGCTGGCCATGCAACCCGACCACCAAGTACATCGTCCATTATCCCGAAACACGCGAGATCTGGTCCTATGGTTCGGGCTATGGCGGAAATGCCCTGCTCGGCAAGAAGTGCCTCGCCCTGCGCATCGCCTCCAACATGGCGCGTGACGACGGCTGGATGGCCGAACACATGCTGATCCTCGGCGTCGAGTCTCCCGCCGGTGACAAGCACTATGTCGCCGCCGCCTTCCCTTCCGCCTGCGGCAAGACCAACTTCGCCATGCTCGTACCTCCGCAGAGCCTGAGCGGCTGGAAGATCACGACCATCGGCGACGACATCGCCTGGATCAAGCCGCGCAAGGACAAGAACGGCGTCACCCGTCTTTATGCGATCAATCCGGAAGCCGGCTTCTTCGGCGTCGCCCCGGGAACGAACGACAAGACCAACTTCAATGCCATGGCCTCGCTCGCCGAAAACACGATCTTCACCAACGTCGCGCTGACCGATGATGGCGATGTCTGGTGGGAGGGGATGGGCCCGGCACCAGCGCACGCGATCGACTGGCAAGGCAACGACTGGACACCGGAGATCGCCAAGGAAAAGGGAACCAAGGCGGCGCACCCGAACTCGCGCTTCACCGCTCCCGCTTCGCAATGCCCGTGCATCGATCCCAAATGGCAGGATCCGGAGGGCGTACCGATTTCGGCCTTCCTGTTCGGCGGCCGGCGCGGCTCGACCGTGCCACTGGTCTGCCAGACCCGTGACTGGGAGCATGGGGTGTACGCCGCAGCCACCCTCGGGTCGGAAACCACGGCTGCCGCCTTCGGCCAGCAGGGCGTCGTTCGTCGCGACCCCTTCGCGATGCTGCCCTTCTGCGGCTACAACATGGCCGACTATTACAGCCACTGGCTGAAGATGGGCAAGGCGGCCGACAAACCGGTACCGATCTTCATGGTCAACTGGTTCCGCATGAACGAGCAGGGCCAATTCGCCTGGCCGGGCTTCGGCGAAAACGCCCGCGTGCTGAAGTGGATCATCGAGCGCTGCGAAGGCAAGGCGTCGGCTCGTGAAACGACGCTCGGCTGGATGCCCAACTATGCCGATCTCGACTGGACCGGCAGCGACTTCTCGGCGACGGAATTCGCTGGCGTCACCAGCCTCGACAAGCAGGCCTGGCTGAGCGAGCTCGAGGGCGTCAAGGACTGGTTCGGCAAGATGGGCGACAAGCTGCCTGCCAAGCTTGCCGCCGTTCGCGACGAGTTCGAGAAGGAGTTCCAGGCCGCCTGACCGAGAGCTCCGCGCCCACGTCGAAAGGAAGCCGCCTGCGGGCGGCTTCTTTTTGTCTGTGCATTGGCTTGCGGCTAAACTGACGGCTTCACCCTCACCACGAGCAACAGACCGCCATGCCCAGTCTTCCCGCGCACCGCTTGGCCGACATCGCACCTTTCCACGTCATGGAGTTGATGGCGCGTGCCAAGGACCTCGAGGCCGACGGGCGCGACATCATCCACATGGAAGTCGGCGAGCCCGACTTCCCGACGCCGCAGCCGGTCGTGGCGGCAGCGCAGGCGCACATCGCCGGCGGTCGGGTTCGCTATACGGCCGCACTCGGGCTGCCCGAGCTGCGTACCGCAATCGCCGGCTTCTACGCCAGGCGCTACGGCCTCAGCGTCCCGGCATCGCGCATCGTCGTCACCGCTGGCGCTTCCGGCGGCCTGCTGCTGGCGATGGCCTGTCTCACCGAACCGGGCAGCGAATGGCTCCTGACCGACCCAGGCTACCCCTGCAACCGGCATTTCGTGCGCTGCTTCGAGGGCCGGCCGATCGCCATTCCGGTAAACGGCGAGAGCAACTTCCAGCCGACTGTGGATGATCTGGCCCGATTCTGGAATGAACGGACGGCCGGGGCACTGTTCGCATCGCCAGCCAATCCGACGGGAACCCTGCTCGCTGACCAGACGCTGACCGACATCGCCCGCTTCGTCCGGCAGAGGGGCGGACAGCTGATCATCGACGAAATCTACCATGGGCTCACCTACGGGCGCGATGCCAGGAGCGCGCTCGAGTTCGACGATGACGTCTTCGTCGTCCAGAGTTTCTCGAAGTACTTCAACATGACGGGCTGGCGTCTCGGCTGGCTCGTCGTGCCGCCACGCTTCCTTCGCGACATCGAGAAGCTGGCGCAGAATCTCTTCATCTCGCCGTCCGCGGCCGCGCAGTACGCCGCCCTCGCGGCCTTCCACCCGGACACCATCGCCATCCTCGAGGAGCGCCGCGACGAATTCCGGAAGCGACGGGACTTCCTGGCACCAGCGCTCGAGACCCTGGGATTCCGCTTCCCGGCAAAGCCGGAGGGGGCATTCTACCTCTATGCGGACTGCTCGCAACTCACCGACGACAGTACTCGTTTCGCCAGCGAACTGCTCGAGTCGGTTGGAGTTGCCGCAACGCCCGGACTCGACTTCGGCAGCAACCTGCCCGAGAGGTATCTGCGCTTTGCCTACACCAGCGACGTGACGCGACTGGCTGAAGCCGTCGACCGGATTCGCTGCTTTCTCGGCTCAGCCTGACGATCCACCGCCAGCGTGCGGCAGCAGCCCCTCAGCGAAGCAATCCCGGCAGACTGCCGAACGTCGCCAGACGGCGCCAATCGAAGAACGGCCCAGGGTCGCTCTTGCGCCCGGGAGCAATGTCACTGTGACCAACCACCGCGGTGATCGGAAAGCGTGCCCACAGGCACCGGAGCAATTCCAACAGGCAGCCGTACTGCGCCTCGGTGAAGGGTGCTTCGTCACAGCCCTCCAGTTCGATGCCGAGCGAAAAGTCGTTGCAGCGTGGTCGGCCCTGCCAGGACGAAAGCCCCGCGTGCCACGCGCGCTGGCCGCAGGAGACCAACTGGATCAACTCGCCGTCGCGCCTGATCAGGAAGTGCGCCGAAACCCGCATGCCGGCCACTTGGGCGAAGTAGGGATGGGCAGCGGCGTCGAGACGATTGGTGAACAGACGAATGATCGCATCACCGCCGAAGGACCCCGGCGGCAGGCTGATCGCATGCACGACGATCAGCGAGACCGTCTCGCCCTCCGGCCGCTCATCGCAATTGGGCGAGTCGATGCGCAAGGCACCCGCTACCCAGCCCGCGTCGTCGACCGCCGGCGCGGGTGCCGGACGGGGCCGACTCATTCTTCGATTCCCAAGCGCTCGATGCGATAACGCAATGAGCGGAAGCTGACTCCCAGCAAACGGGCCGCCGCCGTGCGGTTGAAATCGGTCTTGGTCAGCGCGTCGAGAATGGCCTGCTTCTCGACGCGATTGATGTAGTCATCGAGGGTTTCGCTCTCCCGGCCGAGACCATCGCGCACCGCCGTCTCTGGCGCCAGTTGCAGGTCGTCGACCGCAACCATCGCGCCGCTGCAGAGCGCTGTGGCACGTTCCAGGATGTTCTCGAGCTCGCGCACATTGCCCGGAAAACTGTAGTCGTTCAGCATCCGCACTGCCGCGGGATCCAGGCGCGGCGGCTGCGATCCGCAAAGCCTGGCGAGCATGAATTCGGAAAGTGGCGCGATATCCTCGCGACGTTCGCGCAGCGGCGGCATCCTGAGTTCGATGACGTTGACCCGATAGTACAAATCCTGGCGGAAGGTTCCAGCGTCGACGCAATCCCTGAGCTGATGATGCGTCGCCGAAATGATCCGCAGGTCAACCGGCTCCTCGACCGTACTGCCGACCTGGCGCACCTTCTTCTCCTGAATCGCACGCAGGAGCTTGACCTGCATCCCGAGAGGCAGGTCGGCCACCTCGTCAAGGAACAATGTCCCCCCCTGCGCCGCCTGGAAGAAGCCGGAGCGATCGCTGTCGGCGCCGGTGAAGGCACCCTTGCGATAGCCGAAAAACTCGCTCTCCATCAGGCTCTCGGGAATGGCCCCACAGTTCACCGGCACGAATGGGGCGTTGCGGCGAGCGCTCTGATCGTGAATCAGTCTCGCAGCCAGTTCCTTGCCAGTACCCGACTCGCCGGAGATGTACACCGGCGCCTGACTGCGCGCCAGCTTGTCGATCATTTCGCGCACATGGGCGATCGCTGGCGACGTGCCGATGAGGCGTGTCGCAGCATCGCTGGCTTCCCCTTCACCGGCCCCGTCGCTGCGCCGTGGCAGGTTGAGTGCAGACTTGATCAGGCTGCGCAACTGCTCGAGCGCCACCGGTTTGGCGAGATAGTCGAAAGCGCCGGCTTTCAGCGCGGCGACCGCGTTCTGCGTCGTGCCAAAGGCCGTGATCACCGCCACCGGCGTCTCCCCGTAGCTCTCGGCGATCAGCCTGACGATCGCCAGCCCATCCCCGTCAGGCAGTCGCATGTCCGTCAGGCACAGCTGGTAACGCTGCTGTTCGAGGAACTTCCGCGCCTCGGCAACAGTTGCTGCGCAGTCCGCCAGGAGCCCCATCCGCGCCACCGTGAGATCGAGGAGTTCGCGGATGTCCGCCTCATCATCGACCACCAGAACGCGAGCCAGATCGCCGCGTGGGCGACGTTGCACCTTGCCAGTCAACAACCCAGAGCCCTCCCCAGGAGACGAAAATCGGCACCCTTGCCCCGTCCCAGCAGTTCGAGACGCGCCTCGTTCGCCTCGCACAGCTCGCGCGCGATGTACAGGCCAAGACCGGTACCGCGATGATGGGTCGTGAAGAAGGGCTCGAAGATCTGCTCCCGCAAGTCATCGGCCACACCCTCACCATCGTCAATCACGTGCAATTCCACCTGCCCCGCCACCCGACCATCGCCAACCAGCAGACGGACGCTACCGGCCAGGCGACGGGAATGCCGCAGCGCGTTGCTGAGCAGATTCCACAAAACCTGATGCAGATGAGACCGATCGAAACAGATACGTGCGTTGCCGCACACCTCCAGCTGGATCACATCGGCGGCGAGCTGCTCCCTGGTCGACCACTCTTCGGCGAATGCTGGCAGCAATTGTCGCAGGTCGATCAGCTCGCTATACACGCGATCGCGACGGCCGAGCTCCAGGATATCGCTGACGATACGTTCGACGCGCTGGGTATTGTCGAGCAGGATGCGCAACAGCCGTTCGTACAGTTCGCCGCGCCGCTCCTCGCGCATCAGCTCGCCGGCGTGGCGTATTGCCGACAGCGGATTGCGGATCTCGTGCGCAATGCTCGCCGTCAAGCGCCCAAGCGCTGCCAGCTTGATCTGCTGCGCCTGCTCGCGCAGGCGGCTCATGTCCTCCAGAAAAACCAGCACATCGCTGTCACCACCGGTGGTCCCGACGAACCGGGCGCGCAACTGCACTCCGTTCGCTGGCACCTGCACCAGCACTGCGCCACCGTCAGGCTGCCGCCGCCAGTCGGCGAAGGACTGCAACAGTTCGGGCGAGCACTCGCGCAGAGCCGGCTCCTCGCTCTCGCCGGCGGCCAGCAGCTGCCTGGCGCGCGGGTTGCACTGGGCAACCCGCGCGTCATCGCCGAGCACCAGAACCCCCTCCTGCATCTCCTCGATCACTCTCTGGCTGACCAGAGTCTGCTTCTTCAGATCGATGCCACGGCGACGCGCAAGCTCCTCGTTGGCGAGGAGCCGACGGGCGAGCAACCGCGCCGAGATGGCAACGGCAAAGAAAGCGATGCTGAAGACACCTGCATGGAAGAAGGCTGTCGCTTCGAGGTCGGTCTGCAGCGCGCGATACGACTGCTCAACGAGTACGGCGATGGTCGCCAGCGCAGCATAGAAGATCACCAGTCGCCCCTGCCCGACGAGGCCGGCACCGGCAAGGGTCACCAGGAGCATCGATCCGAAGCCACCGCCAAGGCCACCTCCAAAGTGAATCAGCAGGGTCATCACCAGCACATCGAGGAGCACGCTGGCGGTGATCTGGCTGCTCGCGTGCTGCCGCCAGGCGTACGCGACGACAGCCGAGAGAATCGTGCTCAAGAGGTAGCCGCCGGCCAGCCCGACATGGTGCCCTCCCTGCTGCAGGGTGAGAACGGGCAAGGCCGAAGGATAAAGCAGCGCCGAAAAGAACAGCAGCGCGGCAACCACGGAGCGATAGAGCTGGAAGTATCGCAGCGACTTCCAGCGCGTTTCGGAGAAGCTCTCCAGATCGCGTCCGCCCGCCTTCGACGCCTGCTCCTCAGTCGCCGCCGTGTCCAGATTCGCGCAGGTGGGCGGCACAGCAGTAGTAACGGCCGTTGGCAAGGCCGAAGGATAAAGCAGCGCCGAAAAGAACAGCAGCGCGGCAACCACGGAGCGATAGAGCTGGAAGTATCGCAGCGACTTCCAGCGCGTTTCGGAGAAGCTCTCCAGATCGCGTCCGCCCGCCTTCGACGCCTGCTCCTCAGTCGCCGCCGTGTCCAGATTCGCGCAGGTGGGCGGCACAGCAGTAGTAACGGCCGTTGGCAAGCAAGCTCTCGCTGATGGGCTGATTGACGCCACAGTGAGCACACTGCACCATTCGCTCGACCTCGCGATCGCCCTGCGCAGCTGTCCCAGCGGACTTGCGCAAACCACGCCACGCCCACCATGCGAGCAGCCCGAGAGCGAGCAGAAGGAGGTATTTCGTCATCGCGACACGAAGAGACCTGCGGAGTGTCGAAGCATAGCAGATGGCCGGCAACCCGCAATGGGCACACAGACCCGGCGGCGAACGCCGCCCGCATCCGCGAGCGAGCCGGGCGACACCGGAGTGCCAGGCTGAAGGCGACGGTTGGTCGGGGCGAGAGGATTCGAACCTCCGACTCCTGCGTCCCGAACGCAGTACTCTACCAGGCTGAGCTACGCCCCGACCGAAGCGACACCAGAGCTAGTAAGTCCTGGCAACCGCGAAGAGGCACAATTCTAACAGCGAATCCCGGTGCTGAGAAGCGGGAACGGCTGCCAGGGCTTGCGTCGCAAGATCGGCTTCAGCCGCCGCCCGACGCCGCGCATACTCCAGAGCACCGGTGTCACGCACCGCCGCCAGGATCTCGGGCAGGTTGTCCCGGCCACCGTCCTCGATCGCTCGCCGCACACTCGCCGCCTGCTCGGGAGTGCCATTCTGCAGAACGAAGATCAACGGCAACGTCGGCTTCCCCTCCGCGAGATCGTCTCCCAGATGCTTGCCGGTCTCCAGCTCGGCGCCGGAATAGTCCAGTACGTCATCGATCAGCTGAAAAGCGGTGCCGAGATGCATCCCATAGACTGCCATGGCTCGCTCGACAGCCGTATCGGCGCCACCGATGATGGCGCCAACCTGTGCGGCGGCCTCGAACAGCTTGGCCGTCTTGTAGCGGATGACCTGCAGATAGCCATCCTCATCGACGTCGGCATCGTGGCAGTTCATCAACTGCAGGACCTCGCCCTCGGCGATGACGTTCGTCGCATCAGACAACACCTGCATGATGCGCATGTCGTTCACCGCGACCATCATCTGGAAGGCTCGCGAATAGAGGAAGTCCCCCACCAGCACGCTGGCGGAATTGCCGAACAGTGCGTTGGCGGTCTGCCGGCCACGCCGCAGGTTGGAGGCGTCCACCACATCATCGTGCAGGAGCGTCGCCGTGTGGATGAACTCGATGACCGCCGCCAGGTGGTGATGGTGCGTGCCGCGATAATCGAGCGCCCCGGCCGCCAGCAGCACCAACGCCGGCCGCAGCCGTTTGCCTCCGCTATGTACGATGTACTCGGCCACTTGCCGCACCAGCGCGACTTCCGAATGCAGGCGTTGACGGATCACCGCGTCGACAGCGGTCATGTCCGACCCGATCAGCCTGTACAGCTGCTCCATTCTCACCACACGGCACCCTGGCACGAAACCCGCGGATCTTAGGCGTCGCCCTCCCGTGCGTCAAGCAAGCCAATGTCGCGCTCCCCCGAAAAGGCTTTGACTGGAAGCGAAAAGAAAGTAGAATGCGCGGTTCTTTGCTGCACATCGTTCAGTTTTAGTCAACCTGGAGTCCAACATGTACGCGGTGATAAGAACCGGTGGCAAGCAATATCGCGTTGTCAGCGGCGAGAAATTGAAAATAGAACAGATACCGGCAGAAGTTGGCGCAGAAGTCAGCCTTGATCAGGTTCTCATGCTCGGTGACGGCGAGTCGGTGCAAATCGGCACGCCGCTGGTCGCCGGCGCGGCAGTCAGGGCAACTGTGCTGTCACACGGCCGTCACGACAAGATCCGCATCTTCAAGATGCGCCGGCGCAAGCACTCACAAAAGCATCAAGGGCACCGCCAGAACTACACCGAGATTCGCGTTGATGCCATCGCCGCCGGCGCGGCGATGGCCACTGCCGCCTGACACGAAAGGAGTCTGATCCATGGCACACAAGAAAGCCGGCGGCAGCGTACGCAATGGCCGCGATTCGGAAGCGAAACGCCTTGGCGTCAAGCGCTACGGCGGACAACTCGTTCGCGCCGGCAACATCATCGTTCGTCAGCGTGGCACCGCCTACCATCCGGGCGAGAACATGGGAATCGGCAAGGACCACACGCTGTTCGCCCTGGTGGACGGTCATGTACAGTTCGCCATCAAGGGAGCGCTTGCCCGGCGCACGGTCAGCATCGTTCCGCTTGCCGCCGACTGAACCAGCGCAAGTTGGCGGTAGCATGCCAGCCAGATCAGGCCCAAGCCCTATCCTCTCCGGTAGGGCTTTTTGTTTGCACTCCCGAACCAGGGCAGGACGACAGCCATGAAGTTCATTGACGAGGCCAGGATCTCGATTGCCGCCGGCGACGGTGGCAATGGGATCGCCTCGTTCCGGCGCGAGAAGTATGAGCCCGAGGGTGGTCCTGACGGGGGCGACGGCGGCCATGGCGGCAACGTGCACTTCGTTGCCGACCGCAACGTAAACACGCTGATCGAGTACCGCTACGTGCGCAGGTTCCGCGCCAAGCGCGGCGAGAACGGGCGTTCGAGTGACTGCTACGGCAAGCGCGGGCCGGATCTCACCCTGCGCGTGCCGATCGGTACGGTCATCGCCGATCTCAACAGCAACCAGGTCCTCGCCGATCTCGATCGTGACGGCAAGAAGGTCCTGCTGGCCAAGGGTGGCCGTGGCGGCCTCGGCAATGTCCATTTCAAGTCCAGCGTCAATCGGACTCCACGCCAGTGCACCCGCGGCGAACCGGGCGAACAGCGGGATCTCCGGCTCGAGCTGCGCCTGCTTGCCGATGTCGGCCTGCTGGGCCTGCCCAACGCCGGCAAGAGCACGCTCCTGCGCGCCGTGTCGGCCGCCCGACCGAAGGTCGCCGATTATCCGTTCACCACCCTCGAACCACACCTCGGAGTCGTCCGCGTCGACGACGGGAGGAGCTTCGTCATCGCCGACGTTCCCGGCCTGATCAGTGGCGCTGCCAATGGTGCCGGCCTGGGCATCCGCTTCCTCAAGCACCTCAAGAGAACCCGACTGCTGCTCCACATCGTCGACCTGGCCCCGAGCGATCCAGCCGCCGACCCGGTCCGCGATGCGCGAACCATCGTCCGCGAGCTCGAACGCTACGATCCCGAACTCGCCGAGAAGCCACGCTGGCTGGTCCTCAGCAAGCTCGACCTGATTCCGCCGGACGAGCTCGAGACCCGCGTTGCCAGCTTTCTGCAAGCCTGCGACGCGGATCATGCCGCGTGCTTCCGGATCAGTGCCATGAACGGCGGCGGCTGCATGGAGTTGACGCAGCGATTGCAGGAAGCACTCGACAGGATGCCGCGACCCACCGCTGCCGACGCGGCGGCCGCGGGCGACGGCTCGTGGCCGGAGTGGCCGCCAGACGAAGCAGGGCCGCGCCCGGCATGACCACCACCCGCATTGCCGCAGCACGTCGCGTCGTCGTCAAGGTTGGATCGGCTCTGGTGACGAACAACGGGGAAGGCCTGCACCTTGCCGCCATCTCCGACTGGGCGCGACAGATCGCCGAAGTGCACCGCCTTGGCAAGCAGGTCATCCTCGTATCCTCGGGCGCGATCGCCTGCGGTCTGCAACGTCTTGGATGGCGGAAGCGACCACGAGCCGTGCACGAGTTGCAGGCTGCTGCCGCGGTGGGCCAGATGGGCCTGGCGCAGGTCTATGAGAGCGCTTTCGGTCGCTATGGAGTGCACACGGCGCAAGTCCTGCTGACGCACGATGATCTCGCGGACCGCAAGCGCTACCTGAACGCCCGTTCGACGCTGAGCACCTTGCTCGATCTGGGCGTCGTGCCGATCATCAACGAGAACGACACGGTCGTCACCGACGAGATCAAGTTTGGCGACAACGACACTCTCGGCGCTCTGGTCGCCAACCTGATTGAAGCGGACTGTCTGCTCATCCTCACCGACCAGCAAGGCCTGTTCACTGCGGATCCGCGCAAGGACTCGACAGCGACGATGATCAGCGAGGCGCGCGCCGGGCTGCCCGCTCTGGAAGCGATGGCCGGTGGTGCCGGCACCCAGTTCGGCAAGGGAGGCATGATCACCAAGGTCATCGCCGCCAAGCGCGCGGCACGCAGCGGTGCCCATACAGTCATCGCCAGCGGCCGCACCAGCGACGCCATCCTCCGGCTGCTGCGCGGAGAACCGCTGGGGACGCTGCTGGTCTCCGAAACACCGCCGCTCACTGCGCGCAAACAGTGGCTCGCCGACCACCTGCAGTTGAACGGCCGTCTGCTGCTCGACGGTGGCGCCATCGGCGCGCTGCGCGCGGGCAGGAGCCTGTTGCCCATCGGCGTTGTCGCGGTTTTCGGCGATTTCGAACGTGGCGCCGCCGTTGCCTGCGTCGCCGAAGACGGCGGTGAGATTGCCCGCGGCCTGGTGAACTATGGCAGCAGCGACGCGCGGCGCATTGCGCGCCGCGCCAGTCAGGAAATCGAGGACATCCTCGGTTACATCGACGAGCCCGAAATCATCCATCGCGACAACCTGATCCTGACCTGAGCACCGGGGACGACATGAGCGACGAACACAAGCAAGCCATTCACCTGCCTTTCTCCGACAAGTACACCGATTCGCACTCTCAGGAGTACTTCCAGAAGCATGATCGGAAGAAGCTGTCTGACCGCTTGGAGCATCGCATGGCGGCACGCGCGCTGGCGCTTGCCGGCAACCCGTCGTCGGTTCTCGACCTGCCCTGCGGCACTGGACGCTTCTGGTCACTCCTCGCCGAACAACCGCAACGGCAGCTGTTGGCCGCCGACTACAGCCAGGCCATGCTCGACGTCGCCGGCAAGGTGCGCCCACCGGAAGTCGTCAAGCGCTTCCGGCTGCTGCAATGTTCCGCGTTCGAGATCAGCCTGCCTGATGCGCACGTCGATTGCATCTTCTCGATTCGCCTGATGCACCACATAGGCGACTCCGCTCACCGCGTCGCGCTGCTCAGGGAGTTTCATCGCGTGACGCGGGACACGGTCGTCCTGTCTCTCTGGGTCGACCGGAATTACAAGGCCTGGCGGCGTCGGCGACTGGAGGCCAGCCGCCGGCGGGCGGGAGAAGCGAGCGACAACCGGTTCATCGTTCCGCGCCAGCAGTTTGAACGCGAGTGTCGCGAGGCCGGCTTCGCCATCGTCGGCCACGTGGACTTCCTGCCCTACCTGTTCATGTGGCGCGCCTACGTGCTGCGCAAGCTGCCCGCCTGATATCCGCCTGCGGCCAAAGGCGCTCGTCCCCAATGAGTGTGCGCGATCATTTTCCCTCCGCAGCCGCGCGGAGCGAACTGCAGCGCCATGGGCTGGCAGCTTTTGCCCCCCTTTGGTCGCTCGCCACCGACTGGCATGAAGCCCCGAACGAGAGACGCGGCGGCTGGAGCGGGGTCAGCCGCCACCTGCTCGCCAACGGCAATTCGATCTTCGTCAAGCGCCAGCAAGACCACCTCTGCCGGACGCTGCGCCACCCCCTGCGCGGCATCCCCACGTTCTACCGCGAATACCTGAACATCCTGCGTCTGCAGCGACACGCCATTGCTAGCCTGGAGGCACTGTACTACGGTGACCGCCGGGATGCCGGTCACTGGCAGGCAATCCTCGTCACGCGCGCTCTCGACGACTTCAGCAGTCTCGACGAATGGAACATGGCAAACCCGCAGGCAGCGCCACCGCGGCGCCAGTCGCTGATTGCCGCCGTCGCCAGCGCCTGCGCTCGCCTGCACAGCCATCGCTTGCAACACAGCTGCCTCTACGGCAAGCATGTCTTCGTCCGTTGCAGCCCGGCAGTGCCCGACGCTTACGGGGAAGGCGACGTGCGCTTCATCGACCTGGAAAAGCTGCGCCAGACCATCAGTCGCGAGCGCGCTGGCTCCCACGATCTCGACCAGCTGCGGCGGCACACGCTGGGCTGGAACGATGCTGACTGGCAGCATTTCGCGCTCGCCTACCGGCGGCAAATGGCCTTGCTCCGGCGCTAATTGCCCAAACCGGGGGGGTCGAGATCCCTCGCGTCGGGATTGATGATGTCGAAACTGGCCGGCATCCGCGAATAGAAGATCCTGACCTTCTCGCGCCGCAGCAGGTCGAGAACTCGCCCCTCCTCGTCCTCGGTGACGACGAATTCGACCTCGATGGCACCACTGCCCGCGAGCTCGAAGAAGCGGGCCTCGTGTACCGCGTGCCGACGCCCGAAGCCACCGACCGCACGGAACGCCGAGCCGCCCCGGATGCCGAGCCGGTTACCCTCGGCAAGCAGCCATTCCCAGAGCAGAACGCCGTGCAGACGCTCACCCTCGCCGACGTAGAAACGAAGCAGGGAGCCTTTCATCCGTCCATCCTCATCAGCCCGAAGCCTTCAGCCAGAAGACAGTCGCCATGCCGGCGAGGGTCATCAGCAGCGAGCCGGCAACATGCGCCAGAATCAGGACCGCCGCCCACAGCAGCCGACCCTGTTGCAGCAAGACGACCAATTCGGCGGAAAACGTCGAGAAGGTCGTCAAGCCGCCGCAAAAGCCCGTGATGACGAGCAGACGCCACTCGGGCGAGACGGTCGTCGAGAACGCGAAAAAGGCGATCGCCAGACCGATGACATAGGCGCCGAACAGGTTCGCGACCAGCGTCCCCGGCGGAATGCTCGGCAGGATCGCATTGAGCCGGACGCCGAGCTGCCAGCGCAGCAAGGCGCCAAGCGCAGCGCCAAGCGAGATGGCAAGGATCGACTTCCACATGCAGGCGCCTCAAGAAACGCGTCGCTCAAAGATAATCCGTGCAACAGCCGGCTAGTCACGCCGGTGGCGGATGACCGCTTCCACTACCACCGACTATTGAGCAATCCCAACCAACGTGACGAGTGACTATAGCACTCGCGCACGCCGCCCGCACGATCTGCCGCGTGCGTGCCACGAGCTGTGCAGTAGTTCCTTTCCAGTCGTGCCGCCGCGGGCGGATACTGCAGCCAGAGGTCACGATTTCATCGCTGCCTCTGACCCTCAGCCCTGACGTAAGCAGCGGGCGCCAGGGCGACTGCAAAGCCGCTGGTTGATCTGGCGTGTCCGCCCGGCAGCATGGCCGGGGGACCAAGGAGCTTGAAATGAAAGTGATGATGGTGGCGGAAGGCGGCGATTGCGCACTCCGGATCGAACCCCTGGATGAGGAAGGACAGGCCCTGCTGGCAGCGTTCGGAGTCTGTGGCACGTATCAGACAACGCTCGGCCAGGCAACGGGCCCGACGATGCCGGTGGCCGGCAGCCTCGGACTGCCTGATCTCGGCACCATGACGCTTGCAGGAGTGGCGCCATGAATACGCGGTAAATCCTCGGGTTGGCGTCGCGATCAAGCACTGGAACTGGAGAGGATTTCGGCGGAGGATCCGGACAGAGATTGCGAAGATACCGCCGGATGAAGATCGACACCCCGTCGAAAGCGGTCCGTGCCGAGCGGTTGCACGTTGCCGTGGTCAACGAGTCCTGCTCGCTTCTCGAGCACCAAGAGCGAGCGCCGCACGCGCGACAGCGAAGCGCCGATGGGCGTTGCGGCAAGCGATGTGCCAGCCCGGGGGTGCCGCCAGCGTGGGCGGTCTGAAAGCGGTCGCGCCGCAGTCTAAGTCACCGTGCAGACTTGGCAGACCTACCGCAGGGGCGATGCTGCGAGCCACGTGTTACACTCATCGGCCGTCCGATCCTGCTGCCACCCGCGTGTCCATTCCGAGAGCAAGCACCGCACCGGTATCCTCCCTGCGCATCTATCTTCGCCTGCTTGGCTATCTGCGGCCACTGCTGGGCCTGTTCGCGGTCAGCCTGCTCGGCTACCTGATGTTTGCCTCGTCACAGCCGACGCTCGCCGCCATCCTCAAGTACTTCGTTGACGGCCTCAACGCAGGCAGAGGAAGTACGCAGTACTCGATTCCACTGCTCGGCGAGCTCGAACTGATCTACGCCGTGCCGCTGCTGCTCCTGCTCGCCGTCACCTGGCAAGGCGTCGGTTCCTTCCTTGGCAACTATTACTTGGCACGGGTATCCCTGGGTCTGGTCGACGACCTCCGGCGAGCGCTCTTCGACAGCCTGTTGCGGCTACCAAACGCCTACTTCGATCAGCACAACTCCGGGCACCTGGTTTCCCGCATCACCTACGATGTGACCATGGTCACCGGCGCGGCAACCGACGCGATCAAGGTCGTCATCCGCGAAGGAATGACGGTCGTGTTCCTCTTCGGTTACCTGCTGTGGATGAACTGGAAACTCACCCTGCTGATGGTCGCGATCCTGCCGATCATCGGCCTCATGGTGCGCAGCGCCAGCCGCAAGTTCCGCCGCCAAAGCCGAAAGATCCAGGTCGCAATGGGCGACCTGACGCACGTCGTCGCGGAGACGATCCAGGGCTATCGCGTCGTGCGCAGCTTCGGCGGCGAGGAGTACGAATCGGCCCGCTTCCGCGATGCGAGCGCGAACAATGCGGCACGACAACTGCGCATGGTGCGAACTGCAGCCAGCTATGGCCCGGCGCTGCAGTTCGTCACCTTCAGCACCATGGCGGCGCTGCTCGTTCTCGTCCTCCTGCTGCGCGGCGATGCCACCGCTGGCGACCTGGTCGCTTACATCACGGCCGCCGGAATGCTGCCGAAACCGATTCGTCAGTTGTCCGAAGTCAGCTCGACCATCCAGAAGGGCCTTGCCGGTGCCGAGAGCATCTTCGCCCAGCTCGATGAATCGCCGGAACCCGATGACGGGAGCATCGAACGTGAACGCGTCAGCGGTCACATCGAGGTTCGCGAAGTCTCCTTTGCCTACCCGGGCAGCAGCCAGAGCGTTCTCGACCGGGTGAGCTTCAGCATCACCCCCGGCCAGATGGTGGCGCTGGTTGGACGCTCTGGCAGCGGCAAGTCGACCCTCGCCAGTCTGATCCCACGCTTCTACCAGCACAGTTCGGGCCAGATCCTGATCGACGGCGTGGCCGTCGAAGCCTACACCCTGCGCAACCTGCGCCGGCACATCGCCCTGGTAACGCAACAGGTCGTCCTCTTCAACGACACGGTGAGCAACAACATCGCCTACGGCGACCTCGCCGGTTCGCCGCACGGCGCGATCGAGGTCGCCGCGGCAGGAGCGCACGCACGCGAGTTCATCGATCGCCTGCCGAGCGGCTTCGCAACACTGGTCGGCGAGAACGGCGTCATGCTGTCGGGCGGCCAGAGGCAGCGCTTGGCGATCGCGCGCGCCCTGCTCAAGGACGCTCCGATCCTGATCCTCGACGAAGCGACCTCGGCGCTCGATACCGAGTCCGAACGCCACATCCAGAATGCGCTCGACCAAGTCATGGCCGGGCGTACGACGCTGGTCATCGCGCACCGGCTGTCGACCATCGAGCGGGCGGACCTCATCCTGGTCATGGACCAGGGCCGCATCGTCGAGCGCGGGACGCACGCCGAACTTCTGGCCGCCAACGGCCACTACGCGCGTCTGCATGCGATGCAGTTCGAGGAAGCAGAGACGGAGGAGCGAGCGACGCCGGCTGAGCGCTGACGCCACCGCTACTCGCCGTTGGCCGCTCTTCAGGCCACCGGCAAGCGATCGTCAAGCCAGCGGTAAAGCGCTGATCCGACGGGCCAGTTGCGCAGCAGGCGCGCCCGGTCGCGACTCCAGGCGCGGGAATGGGCAGCAGCCGATCCATGCTGGACGAGGTCATCGAGGTCGATCAGCCAGACCTGGCCAGCGTGCCAGAGCAGATTCATCGCCTTGAGGTCACCATGCGTGATACGCGCCCGGTGCATCGCCGCAAACAGCTGGCTGATCGCTTGCGCTTCGGCTGCCGGCGGTTCCCGGTCAGCAACAAGATGGGACAGCAGGTTCGCTCCCGGACAGTACTCGCTGACCAGCCAAGCGCGTCGTCGCAGGGGACCAAGGCGCTCCTCGATCAGCGCCAGTGGCGCCGGCGTCGGGATGCCGAAGAACTGCAGCCGGTGCGCTGCGCGCCAGGAATGCCAGGCGCGGCTGGGACGCAGCGCACGCCCCAGCGCGTGGCGCAGCCCTTTCAGATTGTAGCGCTTGACCAGCAGCGGGCGACCATCGACGAGGACGCACGCCACCGTGCTCTTGCCACCATCCTTGAGGGTCCGTCCGGCACCGATGGCTTCATCCGGTGACGCGACGACAGAGGCAAGCTGGGTGGCCTGCGAACGTGTCACCGCGGTGAAACGAGCGGCCGTCTGCGTGACGGCGAAGAGGCTGCAGTCACGAACGGTCTTGGCCAGAAGATCGCGCAGGCGCCACCGCCTGACCGCGGCGATCTCGTCACGCAAGGCCGGCAGCAGCGGCAGCTCCGCCCGTGCTCCAGCCGCATAGGCAGGCAGCAGCATGGACAGCTCGCCGTCCCATGCATCAGGCAGCTGTGCCAGCAGAATCGCCAGGTTGGCGCTGGCCTCGGCGGGCGGCAAGGGTGTCCCCGCTCGACCCAGCTGCAGCGCAGCGCCATCGATGACGAAGACACGCCCTTCGTGGCGCAGAAAGTTGCCGAAATGCAGGTCTTCGTGGACCAATCCGGAAGCGTGCAGGCACCCCAGGGTGTGCAACAGTGGCCGCAGGAGGGCGACGGCCTGGGCGTCGCCGGCCGGCCTGCCGCCGAACGGCTCCCACGCCTGCGCGAAGCTCTCGACGGGAGCGAGGAAATCCGTCAGCAACGCATGACCACCCTGGGCAATCGGCACCGCTGCCTGCACCGCCGGCGCCGGAATTCCGGCCGCGCGCAGCGCCGCCAGACCAGCCTGCTCGCGCCGCCAATGCCGCCCGCCGCGTTGCCCAATGAAGAGTTTGGCGAGCACGCGACGACCATCCACCTCAGCCTCGCCGACCAGGCGCTTGCCGGGCAACACGCGCAGCAGGCGACGCACGATCAAGGTGCGGCCATCGGCCATGAGGACGGCAAAGGGTGTCGGGATGACTCGCCCGCAATCGCGCAGTGTACGGGCGTCGGTCTGGAGGCCATCGTTCACGTTCATCGTCCGTCGATCAATCGGCAGACTATTCCCGACCCGCGAAGAAACCGACGATTCGCCTGATGCGCCGGCGGTCCGTCGCGGTCAGTCGCTGCTGCCGTGTGTAGTCGAGATAGAAGCGCAGCCGCTGGCTGCGCGACAACTGCGTCTTCGCCAGCTTGTCGAGACACGCGAGATCCTTGATGGTGCGATAGTCGAGAACCGCACCGTGATAGAAGCTGCCGCTTGGGCAGTCGATCAGGTAGACCGTCGGCACGGCGGCGCCGTCAACCAGCAGATTGCGCCACTTGAGGTCATTGTGCGCAAAGCCGGCCTCGTGCAGCTTGCGTGCAATCGTCGCCACCTGACGCAGTACCTCTGCCAGCCATTGCCGGTCGCGCAGTCGTGGATCACTGGCATAGGCCATCTCCGCCAGATTCATCGTGTCGCGTATCTCCTCGGTGATCAGCGCACCGCGCGTGAAGCGCCCCAGGCGGCGCTCCAGGCCGTAAGCGACGAGGGTTGCCGTGGGGATGCCCCAGGCCCGGAATGTCTGCAGATTCTGCCACTCGGCGCGCACGCGCTGCAGACCGAACCAGCGGCGCAGGCCGAACCAGCGCCGGACCGCACTCTTGCCCTGGCCGCTGCCGGTGTAACGCTTGACGTAGTAGCGCCGGCCAGCGACGGTGACGCGCAAGACACGACTGATCAGATCGTGGGTGATGGGTTCGCCTTCGAGGGAAAACACCTGCTCGAGGTTGGCAAACAGAGGGGCGGCCGGACCGTCGGCGAAGTCAGGATTGAAATACCAGTGGTTCATGTCATCTCGCCGCGTGCGAGCTTGCGCTCGTAACGGGCCTGCAGTCGCTGTGCCTTCAATCGCAGGCTCTCGAGAGACGATGTTTCCTGACGCAGAACCATGCGCAACGGCCGCGCAAAATAGACCCGAACGAAACGCAGCAGATCGTTGCGCGTCAGGCCGATGCCGAGGGCCGAAAAATGCAGGGCCGCGAGGTCCTTGTCACGCCAGCGCCGCGGCGTCGCCGCACGGACCTGAGCCCGGTGCAGATCGATCAATGACAGCCGCAGTCTCTCTGGCGTCGGTTGCGGCTCCAGGTGAACGAGGAAGTGGCAGATGTAGAAGTCACGATGGTTGACACCGGCGCCGTGCATCCCCCTGGCCAGCTCGGCGACCCGGCGGATCAACGCCCGTTTCAGAAGAAGCTCGGGCGGTTGCGTCAGCCAGCCGGCGCAATAGTCCTCCAGGCTCACTGTCGGAGCCAGTTCTTCGGTGACGATGAACGACGACTGACGCGCCGGATTCCGGCCGCGGCAGCCACAGGCGACCACGCGCATGGTATCGACGCCGCAGGTGTTCAGGCGCTGCACGGCCAGCCACTCGTTCTGCGCACCGAGCACCGGCAAGCGGCAGCGCAGGAGATTCTTGGCGATCTCGGTCCAGCCGACGCCACGATGAATCTTCACGAAGTAGCCGCGGCCGGCGATCACGGTGCGCAAGGTGCGACGTGCCTCGAGCTGGCGATACACAGTACCCTGCAGTGCCTCGACGGCGACGAACGGATCCTGCCCGGACCACAGCGAACGAAAGGGTTCATCGAGGCAAAGGATGTGCGCACTCATTTCAGGATGACGTCGGCGGCACGCTCGGCATTGGCATAGATGTCGGCGACCTCGGCGAAAGCGAGACCATTGGCCTGCCAGCGTCGCCGCGCGGATTCGTCGTCGAGCATCCCGAGCAGTGCCCGGTCCAGCGAGTCCTGCATGAAGGGCTCATCGATGACGACGCCGGCATCGGCCTCGACGACATAGTGCGCGTAGCCGCAGACACTGGTGGTGAGTACCGGCAAGCCGGCAACCAGGGCCTCGAGCAGCACGGTGCCCGTGTTTTCATTGTAGGCGGGATGCAGCAGAAGGTCGGCGCCGAGCAGGACACGCGGAATGTCGCTGCGTCCCGGCAGGATGCGCACAAGTTCGGCGACACCAAGCAATCGCGCCTGGCCCTGGAAGAAACGCGGGTCATCATCGCCGATGGCGAACAGCCGACAACGCGCACGCAACGCCGGCGGCAGCGCCGCCAAGGCCTTCAGACTGCGATCGAGGCCTTTGGTCCGGAAGCCAGAGCCAAGCTGCAGGAGAAGGAACTGGTCGCCAGCCAGCCCGAACTCGCTGCGCACGCTCGACCGAATCACCGCTGCATCCGGCGGCGCCCGCCTGTCCGGCGAGATGCCGGGAGGCAAGAGATGGAATCGTTCGACCGGAGTGCCATGGTAGGTCTGGAACAGGCGCTCCTGCAGCGGCGACAGGATCAGGATTTCCACTTGGGCTTCCCGGCCGAAAACGGCCCGTTCATAAGCGGAGAAATGCCGGTAGCGCGCCGACAGGCGATAGAGCGAGCCGCGCTGCGTGCGTGCCTTCTCCTCGAAGCACGAGTCGGCAGCGAAATACACGTCCAGTCCCGGCATTTTGTTGAAGCCGACGACACGGTGGACGGGATGGGCCGCCAGATGACTGGCCACCCAGCCGCTGAAACGCTGGTAGCGGCGCAGGTTGGTCAGCCCGCGAACCGGCACCAGGATGACTTCGAAGCCGGCCGGAATATCCCCGCGCCATTCCAGCGTGTAGACCCTGATCGCATGATCGCGCGCCTGGCAAGCCAGCGCCACGCGAAGGAAATCACGCTGCAGGCCACCAAACGGAAAGTACTTGTAGAGACAGAAAGCGATCTTCATCAGGATTCTTCGCTGCCACTGCCGGCATACGCGAGGCGCGTCTGGCAACTCGTCACCGTGTCAACCCTCCGCTGGAAGTGGCGATGATCCGCTGCGACGACGCCCCTTGTAACGGTTGTAGCCCCAGAGATACTGGCCCGGGCACTGCCGGATGAGATGCTCCATCTCGCGATTGATCTGCTGTGCCCGTTCTTCGATGGTGCCCCCGATGGGCTGCGTCGGCTCCTGCAGACGGAAATGATAGCCGGCGCCGGCGGGAAGTCGTTCGGCCCAGACCATGATCACGGTTGCACCGCTGTCGACCAGTCGCGCGGCCAGCGTCATCGTGTAGGCCGGCCTGCCGAAGAAGTCGAGCCAGCGTCCTTCGCCCGCCTTTGGCGCATGGTCGGGCAGGATGCCGACCGCTTCGCCACGCCTGAGCGCCTTCAACAGACTGCGTACGCCCGAGAGATCTGCCGCCGCCAGATGCAGTTGCGCCCGCGCCCGCCCGGCTTCGATCAGCTCCTGCAGCCACGCCCGCTTTGGTGGCCGATAAAGGACCGTGATCGGTGCGTGCGTTGAGAGGTACTGGGCGGTGATCTCGAAGCAGCCGAGATGCGGCGTCAGATAGAGTATTCCCTTTCCTCGCCGCGTCGCCGCCTCGACCAAGTCCCAACCCGAGACCTTGACGACCCGCGCTGCCGCCTCTGCCTGTGGTCGCGCCCAGATTCGCGCCAGTTCCAGACCCGCCTTGCCGGCCTCGCCGATGGCGACCGGTCGTACCCGTCGGGCTTCCTCCTCACCAAGCGCCAGCCTCATGTTCTCTGCCATGTGTCGGCGATAGGTCGGCGAGCACAGCCAAACGAGCCAGCCGAGCACGGCTCCGAGCAGATGCAGCCAGGACAGAGGCAGTAAGCTGAGGCAGCGAAAAAGGATATGCACGCGGCGTTCGGATGTTGGCGGGGATTGAACCATGCGGCACAGGCGGCAGCGCGGCACGCTTTTGACTGAGCGCAACGAGAAAAAGTATAATTATCCATCCGCCGAGTTAATCAGGACAACTTGCAGGGCGGAACGAGCCGCGAGAGCGGCCAGCAAATACTGCTAAAGCGTCGTCTGCTCAAACCCCGGAGCCGGCCACGCGGTCGTTTCGGGGTTTTTCAATTTTGGAGCACACGCAGCGTGAGCAACGAGTACCTCTTCACTTCGGAATCGGTTTCCGAGGGCCACCCGGACAAGGTGGCCGACCAGATCTCCGACTCCATTCTCGACGCCATCCTGGCCGACGACCCACCGGCACGGGTTGCCTGCGAGACCCTGGTATCCACCGGTCTGGTGGTGATCTCGGGCGAGATCACCACCAAGGCACACATCAACTACCGCGAAATTGCCCAGGAGGCGGTCCGCCGGATCGGCTATGACAACTCCGACATCGGCTTCGACTACAAGAGCTGCGCCATCCTGACAGCGATCAACCGCCAGTCACCCGACATCGCCCAGGGCGTCAACGAGGGCCAGGGGATCGACCTCGACCAGGGTGCCGGTGACCAGGGACTGATGTTCGGCTACGCCTGCGATGAAACGGCTTCGCTGATGCCGCTGCCGATCCACTACGCACACCGGATCATGCAGCGCCAGGCCGAAGTCCGCCGCGACGGCCGACTGCCATGGCTGCGCCCGGACGCGAAGAGCCAGCTCAGCGTCCGCTACGTCGACGGCAGACCAGTCTCGATCGACACCGTGGTCGTCTCGACACAGCACGACCCGGATGTATCGCATGCACAGATTTCGGAGGCCGTTATCGAGGAAGTGATCAAGCCGGTCGTTCCCAAGGAGCTGCTGACCGGCAACACCCGCTTCCTGGTCAACCCGACCGGCCGCTTCGTCGTCGGTGGCCCGCACGGCGACTGCGGACTGACCGGTCGCAAGATCATCGTCGACACCTACGGTGGCGCCGCCCGGCATGGCGGCGGCGCCTTCTCCGGCAAGGATCCGTCGAAGGTCGACCGATCGGCCGCCTATGCCGCGCGCCACGTCGCCAAGAACATCGTCGCCGCCGGACTCGCCTCGCGCTGCGAGGTGCAGGTCGCCTATGCGATCGGCGTCGCAAGGCCTGTATCGCTGATGGTGAACACCTTTGGCACTGGCAGGGTGAGTGACGAACTCATCGTCGATCTGATCGGCAAGCACTTCGATCTGCGTCCAAAGGGGATCATTCAGTCGCTCAACCTCCTGCGGCCCATTTATCGCAAGACGGCAGCCTATGGCCACTTTGGTCGCGACGAACCCGAATTCACCTGGGAAGCGACCGACAAGGCCACAGCCCTGCGCGCGGCAGCAGGCCTCTCGTAGCGCCGGCGACGAGCGGACACGCAGAGGGGGCCAGATGGCCCCTTCTTTTTGCCGCTCGGCGTCGCACGGTTTAAACTCGTGTCTGCGCGGAAGACAGCCCGCACGGACAGGAGCACTGATGCTCAAGAAGATCAGCGTCAAGCAACTCACGGTCGGCATGTACCTCAAGGAGTTCTGCGGCTCCTGGATGGAGCACCCGTTCTGGCGCTCGGCCTTCGTCATCAGCGACCAGAAGGATATCGACGCCATCCGCGCCAGCAGCATCCGCGAGGTCTGGATCGACTCGGCGAAGGGCCGCGATGTCGCGGCCGATGAACCGGTCTGCTCGGTGGCCGAACACGAGAAGCAGGTCGATGCCGAACTCGCCATTGCCGCGCAGCTGGAGCGTCAGCTCGAGCGCGTTTCAACGGCAGCCGAGTTCGCCCGTGCGGCGAGGATCGTCGCCAAGTCGCGGCAGGCCGTCACGTCGATGTTCGAGGAGGCACGCATGGGCAGGGCCGTCGATGCAACGAGTGCGCAACGGCTGGTCGAGGAGATTTCGGACTCGGTGAGCCGCAACCCGGGAGCGCTGATCAGCCTGGCGCGCCTGAAGACGGCTGACGACTACACCTACATGCACTCGGTGGCTGTCTGCGCCCTGATGGTCGCCCTGGCCCGCGAACTCGGCATGAATGAGGCGCAGACGCGTGCCGCCGGCACTGCCGGGCTGCTGCACGACCTCGGCAAGGCGGTCATGCCGCTCGAAGTGCTCAACAAGCCCGGCAAACTGACCGATGCCGAGTTCGCCATCATCAGGTCGCACCCCGAAGAAGGCCACCGGATACTGCAGCAAGCGGCGAAGCCGGACCCGGTGGCGCTCGACGTCGTCCTGCACCATCATGAAAAGGTGGACGGCTCAGGCTACCCGAAGCGACTGCGCGCAGACGAAATCAGCATCTTTGCCAAGATGGGCGCCGTCTGCGACGTTTACGACGCGATCACATCGAACCGTCCCTACAAGGCGGGCTGGGATCCGGCGGAATCGGTGCGCAAGATGGCGGAGTGGAGCCAGGGCCACTTCGACGCGCGCGTCTTTCAGGCCTTCGTCAAGAGCATCGGCATCTACCCGATCGGTTCGCTGGTGCTCCTCAGCTCGGGTCGCCTCGGGGTCGTCACGGAGCAAGGCGCGAAGTCGCTCCTGGCACCAAAGGTCAAGGTATTCTTCTCGACGAAGCTCAACGCGCGCATCCGTCCCGAGCTCATCGACCTCGGCAGCACGGGCTGTCCGCACAGGATCGTCGGCCGTGAAGATCCGGAAAAATGGAAGTTCCCCGACCTCAACGAGATGTGGTGCGCGGCCCCGTCATGAGACGCGGCCCGGTTCCGCTACTTGTGATGGCCGCGACCGGCCACCGCGCGTGCGGTCTGCGAAGAACCCTCGTGTCCGAACAGGTTCCACCCCTGATACTGGGCGTTGCTGAACAGGGCAAGCGCGAGCAGTCCGGCGAGCCAGTTGGCCTTGATCATTTCAGTCCTCGTCTCCGTCGCCGCTCGCTTCATCGCCGACATCGCTCTCATGCCAGCGTCGCGCCTCGAACGAGTTGCGCCGCCAGCGCGACAGCAGCGGGAAGACCGCAAGGAAGATCAGCAGCAGCACATAGTTGGACCAGCCGGTCGGGTTGCGTATGACTTCGATGGTATCGACGACGGACTCGCTGCTGTCGCTGCCGAGTTCGTATTCGATCACCAGATGATAGGTTCCAGGCGGCACCGCACGGAACACCAGTTCATCCGCCGGCGATCCCTCGCTCCAGCTCTCCCCGTCTTCGACTCCCTTGTAGTGGCTGATCTCCTGCTGGCCAAGATGCGCCTCTCCGGTGTTCTTCTCGACCAAGGTCGTGTTCACCGACAACCAGTTGTTGACCACGCTGGTCTGGTGTCGGACGAGCAACGCACGAGCACGGCTCTTGAGAACGAACTCCTGACTGGTGAGGGTCGCCTCATCGTTCTCTGCCGCGAGAACGACGCGCTGCCTGAGCACCGGTTCGGAAGCGATGAGAAAGATGAAAGCCAGCTGCACCACGGTAGCCGCCAACGCCAGTTTCCAGAACAGACGGCAGATCTGGCGATGTGTTTCGACCAACGGGTTCGGCTGGTTCGCGTAAACGTCCCGGCGCACCGGCAGTGGTGTCGTGATGCCAAAGGCGGTGCAGACCTCGTCTGGCTCCAGATACTCGGCCTGTGACCAGATGGATTCGCGCTCGTTGACCTCGCGTGAAAGCATCAGCGGCGGACAGATGAAGTCGTCGACGACACAGCGCTCGCCGACCGCCACTCGCCAGTGGAACTCACCAACGACGTGGATCACCTCGGCCTCGCCATGGTTGAAGAGACGGTACTGCCGCCCGGCGTGTGTGAATTTCGCTTCGCCCCGGGTGACGCTGGGCGGGTTCGACAGGCCGCGGGCGAGATTCCAGTGGCCCTGATACTCGATCAGCCAAGCAAGAGCCTGCTGCCCGTCGTACAGCAGGTATTCGGACCACGAGTAGGTGGGGCCGGCGGAAATCGAGCTGCGGCGCATGAAACCGATCACCCGCCAGTCGCTGTCACGCAGCCGGCCCGCACTGCCAAGCGGCAGCCAGGGAACCTCGCGCAATGCCTGCGCCGCCCGTGACAACAGGCTGAGGTTCTCGTCATCGACACCGATGATCGAACCGCAGCTCTCGCAGCCGATGCTTTCCGTCGCTGGCGAATGAATCTGCAGTGGCGCCGCACAGTGCGGACAGTTCAGGGCGCGCGTCGCGACCTGTGCGGGCGCGACCGCCGGCTCCCGTACATCCCTCAGACCAGAGAGCTGCAGATCGGCGAGGGCCACCGACTGGCCGACGAAGACCAGTGGCGGCGTCTCGCTGTAATCGATCGTCACGAAGCGATCGTTGCCACGCAGATCCGCAGTGCTGACGTCGTAACCCGCGGCGACCCGGAAAGGCAGTTCGCCCTCGCCGGCGATGCAGCGCGCAGTCGCCAGATCGGTGACGACGAAGCGCCGGCCGTCGAGAGTGACCGGCATTTCGGGCGCCAGCGTCGAGAACGCCGGCAGTGGATCCTTGACCGCTACCTGTGCGCTGACGATCAACTCGCCTGAGGCCTCGGCAAGCCAGGCGCTCCGGCCATCATCGAGGAGGATGTGCCACTCGTTCCAGAGACCCGATGCATGCTGCAGCTGGATGCGGCCGACGACCGTGAAATGGCGCTGGCGAAAATGGCCCTCACTGCCAATCCGGATCGGCGAAGCGTCCTCGAGCAGTTCGGCCATGCGCCCGATGTTCTGCAGGTCCTCGCCGCTGCGCAGCAGGGTGCTGCGGCAGAAATCGCAGACGACATAGAGCGAGCTCGCCGCGCGAAAGACGACCGGCGCGCCGCAGGACGGGCAACTGGCTCTCTTCACGATGGGCGGGCCGGCACCGACGGGGATTCAGGCGACCGACATCAGCCGAGGCGGGCCAGCAACTCCGCCTTCTTGGCGTCAAACTCGGCCTGCGACAGGATACCCTTCGCCACCAGTCCGTGCAGCTTCTCAAGCGTTGCCACCACTTCGTCGGCATTGCCTGCTGCCACCGGCGCTGCTGCCGCCGGGGCGATGCCGACGCCGGTGGTCTGCGCCATTGCTGCCGTCATCGTCTGACCAATGCCAAGGCCGGCACCCAGCCCGGCACCGATCCCGGCGATGCCGCCTTCGTTCTGGGCCGCAAGGGGAATGCTCGTCGCCACCTGGTACTGCGTGTAGCGGCCGAGATCGCCGATCATGTTCATGCCGATCCGCGTATCGAGGATCTTCTGCAGTTCTTCGGGCAGCGAGACGTTCTGGACGACAAAACTGTCGAGCGCCAGACCGTAGCGTTCAAACACGCTCTCGAGCTTGCTCTTCAGCTGCCTGCCCAGCTCATCCTGGTTCGCCGCGATGTCGATGAAAGGAACCCCGGACTCGCCGAAAAGGTCGGTCATCGAGCTGATGACGAGGTTCCGCAGCTGGCCATCGAGGTCGGCAACGGTGTACTGCTCGCGCGTACCCGAGATTTCGCTGTGGAACCTGCGTGCATCGACAAGCCTGTACGAGTAGATGCCGAAGGCGCGCATGCGCACCATGCCGAAGTCCTTGTCGCGGATGGTGATCGGATTGGGCGTCCCCCACTTGCAGTCGAGCTGCAGGCGGGTCGAGAAGAAATAGACGTCCGACTTGAAGGGCGACTCGAACAGCTTGTCCCAGTTCTTGAGGTAGGTCAGCACCGGCAATGTGCGCGTCGTCAGCGTGTACAGGCCGGGACCGAACACGTCGGCGATCTGGCCTTCGTTGACGAAGACGGCCATCTGCGATTCGCGGACCGTCAACTGCGCGCCATACTGTATCTCCAGGTCCTGCATCGGGTAACGCATGGCGAGCACGCCGTCACCCTCCTCGGTCCATTGAATGACATCGACGAACTGCTTCCTGATGAAATCCATGAGCGCCATGGCGATCTCCCGCAAACAAGTTGTGGCGGCCATGCGCCGCCAGGAAGGAATCCGTCAGTAGGTCATGCAGGCTGCGTTGATCAGACCGACGGTGAGCGATACCACCGCGAGGAGAACCGCCGGAGCCATCCTGCCGGCGGGAATGTCCTGCGTCAGCTGCGGCACGGCAAGGCGGATGGCCAGATAGGCAAGAATCTGGATCACGCCGGCAATCGCGCCCCAGGCGGCAAGATCGAGGAGCGTGTCGCTATGGGCAATGACGTTGGCCACGGGCATGGCAAAACCGAGCAACGCCCCGGAGAGGCTCGTCGCAGCGGCCGTGTTGCCGGCGCGGATCAGTGCCAGCTCAGCGTACGGAGTGACGTTCAGATAGACCAGCAGGAACAGCGCCAGCAAGACGATCGCCACGGCAAAGTAGGCGAGAAAGGCGGGCAGCATGCTCAGCAGGTGAGTCGGCATCAGGCTTCTCCTCTCTTCGCGCTTCAACGACGCCCGGTGGGTAGCTCAGGACGGCGATTCAGCATAGCGCACCAGACCACGCAGAATCAGATTCTCCACCAGGCGGAAGGGAATCCGTAGATGGGCAACCAGACGCTCCGCCGCGCCGCCGGTCAGCAGGCATTGCGCACCGGCCTCGCTGGCAATGGGGGCGAACATGCGTTCGACCGCGCCAAGCTGGGCCTGCAGACAGCCGCTGACGATCGCGTCGCTGGTATTGCGGGGCTCGGCCCGGAAGGCACCTGCCTCGGCAAACGGCAACTGCGCCGTGTTGCTCGCCAATGCGCCGCGCATCAGGTCGAAACCGGGGAGTATCAGCCCGCCACGAAAGACTCCGTCGGCATCGAGGAGATCGACCGTCGTCGCTGTGCCGGCACAGACGACCAGGCAGGCGTTCGCTGACTGCGCACGAGCACCGATCAGGGCGGCCCACCGATCCGCCCCGAGTTGTGCCGGCAAGTCATAGGAATTGCGCACCCCACACGCGACTGCCGTCGGACGAAGAAAGGAAACCCGCGCCTGGCGTCTGGCGAGCAACGACGAAATGCCTGCCGCAACCTCGGCGCCGGCGACATTGCAGACCACGACCTGTGCACCGGCAGGCCATTCATCGGCCGCCTCGGCCAGCCAAGCGATGTCGGAAGTCGCCAGAACGCCGCTATCGAGCCAGCGACCGCCCTCGTGGGTGGCCCATTTGATGCGGCTGTTGCCGGCGTCGATGGCGATGATCATGCGACGCGCAGTGACAGATCGCCGGACAGGCAACGCTCGATACCGTTTGCCGTCTGCAACAGCAGCGCACCATCCTCGTCTGCGCCAAGGCAGATTCCCTGACGATCGATGCGGTCGCCGTCGAGCAGGCGTACCGGCCGATTCTGCCACGCATGCTGCTGCTGCCAGGCGGCGCGCAGAACGGCGAAACCGCCGGCGTCGAAGCGGTCGAGAACCGCCGCCAGTTCGATCATCAAATCTGCCAGCAACCGGTGTCGCTCCGGCAGTGGCGACAGCGCCTGCGACAGGGCCGCCGGCGGGTGGATGAACTCCTCCTCACCGATGGGCGGCATCTGCAGGTTGAGACCAATGCCGATGACCGCCAACATGCCCGCTGGCACGGATTCCAGCTCCACCAGGATGCCACCAAGCTTGCCGCCGTCGAGCAGGATGTCGTTGGGCCACTTCAGCCCGACACCGGTGGCACCAATCCGCTCGAGCGCGCGTGCCACCGCCAGACCGACCGCCAGCGACAGACCGGCCAGTCGGGTAACGCCACCGCTGAAACGCCAGAGCAAGGAGAAGGTCAGGCCGGCGGACGGCGACGACAGCCAGCCGCGACCACGCCGGCCACGGCCTGCAGTCTGTTCGTCGGCAATCAGCACGTAACCTGATGGGGCACCTTGGCGGGCACGTTCGAGAAGCACGCTGCTGGTCGAACCGCATGCTGCCAGCGCCTCGACCGTGAAACGGTCACGCGCCAGACCCAGCAGCGCGACAAGGAATCCGGGATCGATCTGACAAGCGGAAACGAACTGGGCCATCGTTGGGCAATCCGAAGCAATGCCGGCAATTATCGCCGATAATTCCGCCCCTCAGATTTCCCTGTCGTCGATTGAGCCGCCGGCGCTGATTCCCAGCTCCTGGATCTTGCGCGTGATCGTGTTGCGGCCGATGCCGAGCGCCTGTGCGGCCTCAATCCGCCGTCCGCCCGTATGCGCCAGAGCGCGGTTGATGAGAACTCGCTCGAAGGCTTGCGACAGCCTGGCATGAACCTGTCCGGGCTCGCCAGCCAGGCAGCGGTCCACCGCTTGGCCGAGCACAGTCTCCCAGTCGTCGCTGGCTGCCGACGGCGACGACTCCCTCAATTCGGGCGGCAGGTCCGCGACGTCGACCAGTTGCCCCGGTGCCATCACGGTCAGCCAATGGCAGAGGTTCTCGAGCTGTCGCACGTTGCCGGCAAAATCGAGTCCGCAAAGGTGCTTCAGCGCAGCCTCGGAGAAGCGCTTACCCTCGACGCCCAGTTCGCGGGCGCTCTTCTGCAGGAAGTGGCGAGCGAGAATCGGGATGTCCTCGCGGCGCTCACGCAGGCTGGGGAGTCTGACCCGGATGACGTTGAGGCGATGGAAGAGGTCTTCGCGGAACAACCCCTGCCGGACACGCGCTTCGAGATCCTGGTGCGTCGCCGCGATGATCCGCACCCGCGTCTTGAGAGGCGAATGACCACCAACGCGGTAGTAGTGGCCATCGGACAGGACACGCAGCAGCCTCGTCTGCAGCTCTGCCGGCATGTCGCCGATCTCGTCGAGAAACAGGGTGCCGCCCTCGGCCTGCTCGAAGCGCCCCTGACGCTGCCCGGCGGCACCGGTGAACGCACCGCGCTCATGGCCGAAGAGCTCCGACTCCAGCAGGTCGCGCGGGATGGCAGCGGTGTTGATGGCAATGAACGGCTTGTCCGCGCGCTGACTGTGGCGATGCACCGCTCGCGCGACCAGTTCCTTGCCGGAACCCGATTCGCCAGTGATCAGGACCGTGGCGCTCGACTGACTGAGGCGGCCGATGGCACGAAAGACCTCCTGCATCGCCGGCGCCTGCCCCAGGATCTCCGGCGTCAGTCCGATCTCGTTCGGCGCACCAGTCTGGTGCAGACTTTCACTGATCGCGCGCCGGATCAGCTCAAGCGCCTGATCGACATCGAAGGGTTTCGGCAAGTACTCGAAGGCGCCGCCCTGAAATGCCGACACGGCGCTGTCGAGGTCGGAGTAGGCGGTCATGATGATGACCGGCAACGTCGGAAAGCGCTCCTTGGCGATCTGCAGCAGTTCGAGTCCCGACTGTCCGGGCATGCGGATATCGGAGACCAGCACCTGCGGCTGCTGAGCCCCTGCGTCGAGCCGCGCCAGTGCCTCGGTCGCGGAAGCGAAGCTGCAGAACGGGATCTTCTCGCGCGCCAATGTTTTCTCGAGAACCCAGCGTATCGACTTGTCATCATCAACGATCCACACCGCTTTCATGGAGTCCTCGGCCGGCTTGTCTTTTGTCATCAGAATGTCCTGAACCTCTAGCAAGAAACCTGCCAGGATGTTCAACCAAGCGGCAAACGGATCGTGAAGCAGGTGTGGCCCGGCCGACTCTCGCACTCGATCGTCCCCTGGTGCTGCTGGACAAAGCTCTGCGCCAGCGTCAACCCGAGGCCACTTCCTCCGGCTCGGCCAGAAACCAGAGGGTAGAACATGCGCTCGCGAATCTCCTCGGCGATTCCCGGGCCGTCATCGATCACGTGCACCTCGAGCGCCAGTCGATGGCGCCGTTTGAACAACGTCACCTGACGCGCTGCACGCGTGCGCAGCGTGATCTGCCCTGGCCCCGATGGCCCGCGGCCAGTCTGCCGCGTAATTGCCTGGGCAGCGTTGCGGGCAATGTTCAGAAAGACCTGGATCAGCTGTTCACGATCGCCGACGAGTTCCGGCAGGCTGGTATCGTAGTCCCTGCGCACCGCGAGGATGCTTGGGAACTCTGCCGTCAGCAAGCTGCGCACGCGCTCGAGAATCTCGTGGATATTCACCGGGCCGGGCTGCATCGGCCGATGTGGCGAGAGCAAACGACGCATCAGTTCCTGCAGGCGATCCGCTTCCTTGATGATCACCTGGGTGTATTCGTGCAGCCCGGGATTGCCGAGTTCGCGCTCGAGCAACTGCGCAGCGCCGCGGATCCCTCCGAGTGGATTCTTGATCTCATGCACGAGGTTCCGGATCAGCTCACGACTGGCCTGCTGCTGCTCGACCAAGCGCTCCTCGCGTGTCGCCCGCAGTTGCTGGTCGATCGGCCAGAGCTCGATGAGCAGGCGAACGTTCGGCGCTTCGACGGGGTTCACCGCGCAGTTCAATTGCAGCATGTTGCCGCCGGCCAACCGCAACTCGACATTCTGCCCGCTGTAGCTCCAGCCGTGGACGGACACGCTGTCGAGTGCCGCGAGCAGCTTCGGCGGACATTCCATCACGCTGTCAAGACGACAGCCGAAGAAGACCTTCTGACTGATCTCGAGCAGGTTCTCGGCGGCCGGATTGAGATAGCGGATCTCCAGCCTCTCGTCGAGCAGGAGCACGGCCGATGAAAGCAGGTCAAGGCCGCCGAATGGATTCGCTGGATCGTCAGGCATTGGCTGGCAAGATCTCGCTGGCAAACTGGTACTGGTGAGCGCCTGGCCAGGTCAGTCCGGCGTCTGACCGTCGGCGGCGCGCTCAGCGCAGATTCGCGATCTCTTTCTGGATGGCCTCGATGTTGCGCTGGTGCAGCGCCACCTTGTCCTTGTACGGTTGCAGCCGCTCCTGCACCTTGCCACCGCTGATTGCACCGCCTTGCATGCGCTCGTTGGGCAGGACAGTCCCTTCCTGCTGGGCCAGTTCCTGCTTCGCCTGCTCGAGATTCTTCTGCTCGGCAGCCAGTTCGGTGTCGAGGATACGCCGGCGATCGCCGTCACGTGACTTCTGCGTCTGCTCGTCGACCTTCGGGAAGTTGCCCGGGGTGGCCGTCCTGGCCGCAGGCTGTCGCGGCGCCGGGGCAAGATTCACGGGATCCAGGACCAGCTTGCGGCAGCTCCTGGTCGGCACGTTCGAGTAGGTCGTATGGCCCTCGGGGTCGACGCACTTGTAGATGTCCTGGGCTGTCGCCTGAATCCAGGCACACAGCGACAGCACAAGCGCGCAGAACAGGCGTGGCAGTCGTCTCATCGTCGTCGAATTCCTCCTGGCGCCGGCCGAACCGCGGACCGCAACGGGCCCGGCGGCGACCGGGGCGGTCCCACGGCTGTCACCATGGTGACCAATCGGCAGCAATACTAACGCGGAAGGAGGTCGATCGGTAGACGCGCGAAGGACGGGCAACGCCCGTCCTTCGCGCACGCACTCTGGCTCAGCAGCTGTAGTACAGGTCGAACTCCACCGGGTGGGTGGTCATGCGAACCTTGTTGACCTCATCCATCTTCAGTTCGATGTAGGCATCGATCCAGTCGTCAGAGAACACGCCGCCACGCGTCAGGAAGTCGCGGTCCTTGTCGAGCGCCGCCAGCGCCTCCTCGAGACTGGCGCAGACGGTCGGGATCTTTGCATCCTCTTCCGGCGGCAGGTCGTAGAGGTTCTTGTCGGCGGGATCGCCGGGATGAATGCGGTTCTGGATGCCGTCGAGACCCGCCATCAGCAGCGCCGAAAAGCACAGATAGGGATTGGCAATCGGATCCGGGAAGCGGGTTTCGATCCGCCGCGCCTTGTCGGAAGCCACGTGCGGCACGCGAATCGACGCCGAACGGTTCTTTGCCGAGTAGGCGAGCTTGACCGGCGCTTCGTAATGCGGCACCAGCCGCTTGTACGAATTCGTGCCCGGATTGGTGATGGCGTTGAGTGCCTTGGCGTGCTTGATGATGCCGCCGATGTAGAACAGGGCGAGTTCCGACAGGCCGGCGTAACCATTGCCGGCAAACAGGTTCTTGCCATCCTTCCAGATCGACTGGTGGACGTGCATCCCCGAACCGTTGTCCCCGACGATCGGCTTTGGCATGAAAGTGGCCGTCTTGCCGTACTGATGCGCGACGTTATGCACGACGTACTTCAGGATCTGGGTCCAGTCGGCACGCTTCACCAGAGTGTTGAACAGGGTGCCGATTTCGCACTGACCCGCAGTGGCAACCTCGTGGTGATGCACTTCGACCGGCACACCGATCGTTTCCAGAGTCAGGACCATTGCCGAGCGGATATCGTGCAGGCTGTCGACCGGCGGCACCGGGAAGTAGCCCCCCTTGACCCCCGGCCGGTGACCTGTGCCGCCCTCACCCTCGGATTTTTCGCCGCTGGTCCAGGCGGCCTCCTGCGAGTAGATCTTCAGGTTGCAGCCGGACATGTCAACGTTCCAGGCAACGGAGTCGAAGATGAAGAACTCGGGCTCCGGCCCGAAGTAGGCGGTATCGCCAATACCACAGGATTTCAGGTAGGCCTCTGCCCGCTTGGCGATCGAGCGCGGGTCGCGATCATAGCCACGACCGTCTGCCGGATCGACGACGTCGCACGTGAGCACGACCGTCGTCTCGTCGAAGAACGGGTCGACGTAGGCCGTGGCGGGATCGGGCATCAGTTGCATGTCCGACGCCTGAATCCCCTTCCAGCCGGCGATCGACGAGCCATCGAAGGCGTGGCCATTCTCGAATTTCTCTTCATCGAAAGCGCTGACCGGAACGGTCACGTGCTGCTCCTTGCCACGGGTATCCGTAAAGCGGAAGTCGACGAACTTCGCTTCATTGTCCTTCACCATCTTGATCACGTCTTGCGGGCTTGCCATCAAAGGGCCTCCTGAACAGGTGCCGGGGTCAGCGGCGACAGTGGAAAATCGTTGCGCGAAGCAACTAGCACAAAACGTGCCAATAGCGTCCACACCGACGGATCATTGTGCCACAACGTCCCGGGACACGATCAGGCATTTTGTGCGCACATTACTGGTGCAACCCGGGAACTCTCGCACCATCAAGGTGCGCCCACACGGCACTGCAACCATCGTGCGGGTGCGCCGGGAACGAAACAAGTGATTTATACTCCGAGCTTCGAAGCATCTGCTCCAACGAGGCCCCGACAGACACCATGGGACGACTGACCGACCTGCTGCAACTCGCCCACGAGCGCGGACAGGAGCTCGGCCTGCCTTACGCCGGCGCCCTGACGCCAAGAGAAGCTTTCGAGGTCTGGCAACTGGCGCCCGGGGCCCGATTGGTCGACGTGCGCACACGGGCCGAGTGGGATTGGGTGGGCAGAATCCCCGGCGCCATCGAGATCGAATGGATGGGGTACCCGGACAGCCGACCGAACTCCCACTTTCTCGCCCAGCTCAAGCAACAGACCGATCGGGAAGCGCTGCTGCTGTTCATCTGTCGCAGCGGAGCGCGTTCGCATCACGCCGCCGCGCTCGCCACACAGGCCATGCAGCGCGAATGTTACAACGTGCTCGAGGGCTTCGAGGGGGATGTCGACGCCAGCGGCCAGCGCGGCAGGCTCGGCGGCTGGCGCCACGCCGGCCTGCCTTGGCGAAGCTGAGAGCGTGCAACGGATCATCGCCACACTGCCACTGGGCGCGGGGCGGAAGCAAGCAGTGCTGCAGGCTGGCGGCGCACAGCCGTGATGCGCATGCCCCGAGAACCGGTTGCTCCGTCCGGCCGGGCTTTCACCCACATCGACTCGAACACCACCCATGCAGACCGCCACCATCAGCTTCGACAAGTTCAACCAGTTGCAGGACGACGCCTGCCATCAGCGCATCCGCACCGCGCGCGCGCGCCTCGGAAACGAGGTCGTGCTCCTCTGTCACCATTACCAGCGCGCCGACGTCTACCAGTACGCTGACCTGACAGGCGATTCACTCAAGCTGTCGCGTCTGGCAGCGAACACCGATTCGCGCCTCATCGTCTTTTGCGGCGTCCACTTCATGGCCGAAGTCGCCGACATCATGTCGAAACCCGACCAGATCGCCGTCCTGCCCGACCTGGCGGCTGGCTGCTCGATGGCCGACATGGCGAATCTCGCCAAGGTTGAACGCTGCTGGCGTGAGCTTGGCGAGGTGATCGAAGTGGATCAGGTGGTCACTCCGGTGACCTACATCAATTCGGCGGCCGACCTCAAGGCCTTCTGCGGCGAACATGGCGGCATCGTCTGCACCTCCTCCAACGCTGGCACGATCGCCACTTGGGCCTTCGCCCGCCGGGAGAAGATCCTCTTCTTCCCCGACCAGCACCTTGGCCGCTGGACCGGCTTCAAGATGGGCATCCCGCTCGACGAGATGGTGGTCTGGGATCCGGACCTCGAGTTGGGCGGCCTGAGCCCGCAACAGATCCGTGCCGCCCGACTGCTGCTCTGGAAGGGGCACTGTTCGGTACACCAGATGTTCCAGCCGGCGCACATCCTGCGTTTCCGCAACCAGCATCCGGACGGTCTGGTGATCTCGCACCCGGAGTGCAGCTTCGAGGTCTGCCGACAGTCGGACTTCGTCGGTTCGACCGAACACATCGTGCGGACGATCAAGGACGCCGCTGCCAACACGCGATGGCTGGTCGGCACCGAGCTCAATCTGGTGAACCGTCTTGCCGAGGAGGTCAGACACGAGGGCAAGATCGTCCAGTTCATGGCACCGACGGTCTGCATGTGTTCCACGATGCAACGCATCGACCCGCAACACCTGGCATGGACGCTGGAAAACCTGGCGGACGGCACGGTGGTCAACCAGATCCGCGTCCCCGAGCATGAGCGGGAACTCGCCAGGCTGGCACTCGACCGCATGCTCGATGTGTCCTGAAAAAGACCTGCATGGCGGGAAGCCAGCGGTGCACCGTCGCCGCCCGCAAGTCGGCTGGCAAAACGTGACAGCTGCAGGTGGACTGCGCCGCTCCCGTCCCCTGCCCCGGCATGCTCCTGCCGCCCGGCGGTGGTAGGGCTTGGTCGGCAATGAACACCGACTGCCTGCAACGCTTTCTTCTGGACGATCTCGACATCGCCGGTGCCTTGGTCCGCCTTGGCCCGGTCTGGCAGAAACTCCTCGAGGGTCGCGGCTACCCGCTGCCGGTGGCACGACTGCTTGGCGAACTGTCTGCCAGCACACTGCTCGTCGGCAGCAATCTCAAGCAGCCGGGACGGGTGACGATCCAGTTGCGCGGCAACGGTCCGATCTCTCTGCTGGTCATCGACTGCAACGAGCAGCTGCAGGTTCGCGGCATGGCGAAGTGTGCGCGAACGGTGGGGGAAGCATCCCTGCGCGAGATGCTCGGCAATGGCCAGATGCTGCTCGTGCTCGATATGCCGACAATGCGCGAGCCCTACCAGAGCATCGTGCCGATCGATGGCGACAGCATTGCCGGGGTCTTCGAGCACTACCTGGGGCAATCGGTGCAGCAACCGGCGCGCCTCTTCCTGGCGGTGTCGGACGAAGCGGCTGCCGGCATGCTGCTGCAGAAACTGCCGACGGCCGCGGAACGCGATGCCGACGGCTGGGCACGTGCGGAGGCGCTGGCGGCAACGATCGGTCGTTCGGAGCTGCTCTCGCTGGCGGCCGAAGATCTCTTGCCGCGACTCTTCCCCGAGGAAACGATCCGCCTCTTTGCCGCGCAAGGCGTCACCCTCAACTGCCCCGAGGACTGGCAGAAGGCGCGCTTGCTGCTGCGCACCCTCGGGGCGAACGAAGTCTACGCCACCCTGCACGAGCATGGAGAAGTGCTGGTCAGGGATGAAATCTGCAATCGCGAGTACCGTTTCGATGCACCCGCGATTGACCAGCTGTTTGCCGACCCGCCGACGACACGTCACTGATGCACGAGCAGCGTCCGGCGCTCACAGCACCTTGCCGGGATTCATCAATCCTCTCGGATCGAGAGCTTCCTTGACCGCGCGCATCATGCCAATCTCCAGCGGCGTCCTGTACCGCAACAGCTCGGCGCGTTTCAGCTGACCGATGCCGTGCTCGGCACTGATGCTCCCACCGAGCTCGTCCACGAGGTCATGCACGACGCGGTTGACCTGCGGCTGCGCGGCGAGAAACAAGGTTTGGTCACCGGCGGTCGGTCGCGACTGGTTGTAGTGCAGATTGCCGTCGCCGATGTGGCCGAAGGTGACCATCCTGATGCCCGGAAAAGCCTCGACCAAGGCACGATCCGCTCGCTCGATGAACTCCGGCAGGCGCGAGATCGGCAGCGAAACGTCGTGCTTGATGCTCGGGCCCTCGATGCGCTGCGCCTCGCCAATGCTCTCGCGCAGCGTCCACAGCCGCCGTGCCTGCTCGCCGCTCTGCGCCAACACCGCGTCGGCGACGCGTCGGTCGTCGATCATGCTCGCCAGGAAGGACGCCAGCTCCTCGCGCAGGGAAGCCTCGTCACCGCCAGCGGACAGCTCGACCAGAAGATGCCATGGACTGTCGACGAGTGTCGGGTGCGGACCGGGGATGTGCTTGCGAACCAGTCCCAGCGCGACCCCGGACACCAGTTCGCAGGCGGTCAGGGCCGGACCGAAACGATCCTGCAGGGCGATGAGCGCGCGCAGCGCCGTCTCCGGTGCAGCAATTGCCAGCCAGGCGGTCGCCTTCGCGCGTGGCCAGGGAAAGAGCCGCAGCACTGCGGCAGTGATGATGCCGAGCGTACCTTCGGCGCCGATGAACAATTGCTTGAGGTCGTAACCGGTGTTGTCCTTGCGCAGGGCACGCAAACCATCCCAGAGCTCGCCATCGGGCATGACCACCTCGAGACCCAGTGTCAACTCGCGTGCAGTACCGTAACGCAGAACCTGCACGCCACCGGCATTGGTCGACAGATTGCCGCCGATCTGGCAACTTCCCTCGGCGGCGAGCGACAGTGGAAACAGCCGACCGGCCGCAGCGGCAGCCTCCTGCACCCGCTGCAGAAGGCAACCCGCTTCGACGGTGATCGTGTTGTTCGCCGCGTCGATCGCCCGCACGCGGTTCAACCGCGCAAGGCTGATCACCACCGAGCGGCCTTCGGCAGCCGGCGTCGCCGCGCCGCAGAGGCTGGTGTTTCCACCCTGCGGCACCATCGCCACGCCAGCCTGCGCACACAGTCGCACGACGGCTGACACGGCGGCAGCGGTCGCCGGTCTGACGACGCAGAGCGCCGTCCCGCGATAGCGACCCCGCCAGTCAACGAGATATCCGGCGACGGCGTCGGCTGCGACCAGCACGTTCGCCTCACCAACCACGTCACCGAGCCTGCTGATCAGACCTGTGTCATCCACGGATGCCCTCTGCCCTCACGGATGGCCGTCGCAGCACTGCACCGCCGCACTTGCCGGGCGGTCTGCGGCGGTAGACTTGGGCCATGTTAGCAGGGTCTTTGATTAATCTCGCGTTTGATGCGAAGATTCCAGCAAAACGGGTTGCCGCCTGGGATCCCGGCCCCTGACCAAGGCATGCACGACCTTCACCACGAACGCCAGGCGGAGACTTCGCCCCCTTGAAGCCCATGACCATTGCTCACATCGACGCAGGCAGACCGGCGCGCGTGCGCCGTCCGCAGGGCCCACCGGCCCTTACCGAGTGGTGCCGGCGCCGATGAAGCTGCCGATTGGAATCGTTGGCGACATCGGGGGCACCCACGCCCGTTTCGCACTGCTCGACGAAGCGAACATGCCGCAGCGCTTGCAGGTCCTGGCGGTAGCAGACTTCGCCGGGCCGGTCGAGGCGATGCAGGCATACCTCGCAGCATCTGCGAGCCCCGCCCCATCGGCCGCTGCAATCGCCATTGCGGCGCCGGTACACGATGGGGTGGTCGCGCTGACCAACGCTTCGTGGAGCTTTTCGCGCGAGCGCATCACGGCGCGGCTGGGGCTGCGCAAGTTGCTGCTGCTCAATGACTTCAGCGCGCTCGCCCTGTCGCTACCCCGTCTTCCCGCGGCCGAACTGCGACAGGTCGGCAGCGGGAGTCCCGCCCCCGGCGCGACCAAAGCGGTCCTCGGCCCCGGGACCGGGCTGGGTGTTTCCGGCCTCCTCCATCATGCCGGCGGCTGGTTGCCCCTGAGCGGTGAAGGCGGTCATTGCTCGCTTGCACCGGCAGACCCCCGCGAGGCGGCAATCCTGGCGCTCGCCTGGCGCGAGTTCGAGCATGTCTCGGCCGAGCGGCTCCTTTCCGGCAGCGGCCTGCCGCTGCTGCATCGCCTGGTCGCGACGGTCGATGGGCGCACGCATGTGCCCCTGAGCACCGTCGAGATCGTCGCGCGCGCCGTCGCCGGCGACGACCGGCAATGTGTTGCGGTGATCGACACCTTCTGCGCGCTGCTCGGGTCGGTGGCCGGCAATCTGGCGCTCACCCTCGGTGCACGGGGTGGCGTTTATGTCGGCGGTGGTATCATTCCGCGACTGGGAGAAATCTTCGACCGCTCGCCCTTCCGTGCGCGGTTCGAGGCCAAGGGGCGCTTCGCTTCCTATCTGGCCACCGTTCCGACCTATGTCATCCTTTCGCCTGCACCGGCCCTGCTGGGTGCTGCTCAGGCCCTGGCCGCGTGCGAGGGTTGCCGATGAACCTTTCTTGGAGTACCCGCCTGATGTCCAACGCCGTCCCCCCCCTTTCCGAGAGCGAACAGCTGCGCTGCGCAGTCGAGCAGAAACTCGTCGGCACGATCGCAGCGGAGCCGACCCGCGCCACCCGGGCCGACCTCTATCTCGCGCTTTCGCAAGTGGCACGGGAGCAGTTGGCAGAGCGTTGGGTGCGCACCCAGAACGCCGACCGCAACAACAAGGCCCGCCGCATCTACTACCTGTCGATGGAATTCCTGATCGGCCGGGCAATGAACAACGCGCTCTCGGCGATCGGCCTGCGTGACCAGACAACAGCCCTGTTCACGCCACCGGGCCCGTCACTCGAGGAGGTGATGGAATGTGAACCCGATGCGGCGCTGGGCAACGGTGGCCTCGGTCGTCTGGCTGCCTGCTTCCTCGATTCGATGGCCACGGTCGGACTGCCATCCTGGGGTTACGGGGTGCGTTACGAGTACGGCATGTTTGCACAGTCGATCCTCAACGGACAACAGGTCGAAAAACCCGAAGCCTGGCTGCAGGACCGATCGCCCTGGGAGTTCCCGCGCGCCAACAAGCACCACACCGTTCGCTTCGGCGGCACCTGCGAACATCATGGAGAATGGGCCGAATGGCATGCGGCTGACTCGGTCGAGGCGAAGGCCTTCGACTACGTCATCCCGGGGCACGGGACCGATCGAGTCAGCACCCTGCGCCTGTGGAAAGCGGCGGCGCCATCGGAAATCGACCTCGGTGCCTTCAACACCGGTGACTACCAACGCGCAGCGGAGTTCAAGAACCGATTCGAGAACATTTCCTGGGTGCTCTACCCGAATGACAGCACCTCGGCTGGTCGCGAGTTGCGCCTGCGCCAGGAGTATTTTTTCGTTTCTGCATCCTTGCAGGACATCCTGGAACGTCATCAGGCGGAGCATGGCACCTTCAGCAACCTCGCCGAGCACGTGGCGATCCACCTCAATGACACCCACCCGGCGATCAGCGTCGCAGAGCTGATGCGGCTGCTGGTGGACGATCACGCAATGCCTTGGGCTGCCGCCTGGGATCAATGCCGCAGGATTTTCTCCTATACCAACCACACGCTGATGCCGGAGGCGCTCGAAACCTGGAAGGTGACGCTGATCCAGCGTGTGTTGCCGCGGCACATCCTGATCATCTACCGCATCAACCAGGAGTTCCTCGACGAGGTCGTTCGCCTCTACCCGGGGGACATCGACCTCATGCGAAGGGTATCCTTGATCGACGATGGCGGTGGTCACGACAAGGACAAGCGGGTGCGCATGGCGAACCTCTGCATCGTCGGCAGCCACCGCGTCAACGGCGTCTCGCAACTGCACTCGGATCTCATGGTGCAAACCATCTTCGCCGACTTTGCCCGCCTCTATCCGGAGCGTTTCCACAACAAGACCAACGGCGTCACGCCGCGGCGCTGGCTGGCACAGGCCAACCCGGCGCTGTCGACGCTGCTCGACGACAAACTCGGCGGCAAGGACTGGCGACTCGATCTCGATCGCCTGCAGGAGCTGCGGGCGAGCGCCGACGACGCTGCTTTCCGCACCGCCTTCGCGGCGGCGAAGCGCGGCAACAAGCTGCGCCTGGCCAACTATGTGGCACGGGAACTGGCCGTCAACCTCGATCCGGACAGCCTGTTCGACGTCCAGGTGAAACGGATTCACGAGTACAAGCGGCAACTGCTCAACGTGCTGCACGTGATCACCCGCTACAACGCGCTGCTCGACGGTTCGGCGCGCGACTATGCGCCGCGCAGCGTGATCTTCGCTGGCAAGGCAGCCTCGTCATACCACATGGCGAAACAGGTTATTCGCCTCATCCATGACGTGGCCGCAGTGGTCAACAACGATCCGCGGACGCGTGATCTGCTGCGCGTCGTGTTCATCCCGAACTACGGTGTGTCGATCGCCGAATTGATCATGCCGGCGGCCAACCTGTCGGAACAGATTTCCACGGCCGGAACCGAAGCCTCCGGCACCGGCAACATGAAGCTTTCGCTGAACGGCGCGCTGACGATCGGCACCGAGGATGGTGCAAACATCGAAATTCGCGACAACGTCGGCGCCGAGAACATCTTCATCTTTGGCAACAACACGGCCCAGGTCAACGCGATCAGGCAGGCGGGCCATCAACCACTGGCTTTGTACCACGGCGATCCCGCGCTGAAGGAGGCGCTCGACCGCATCGACACGGGCTTCTTCTCGCCGGGTGAACGTTCGCGCTACCACGACATCTTCAACTGCCTGCTGCACTACGGCGATCACTACCTGCTGCTCGCCGATTATGCGGACTACGTGGCGACGCAAGGACGGGTCGACGCACTCTACCTCAACAGCGACGAGTGGCAGCGCAAGGCGATCATCAACGTCGCCGGCATGGGCCCCTTTTCCGCCGACCGGACGATCCGCGACTACGCCAACGACACCTGGCACATCGACACAAACTGAGTAAGGACGTATCGCATGCTTGACTCTGCTGACATCATCGCCCTCTACCGGGCACAACACAGCGACCCCTATGCGGTCCTTGGCATGCACACCGACGCTGACGGGAAACTCTGGGTGCGCAGCATGCAGCCCGGCGCGCTCGCTGTTGCCGTCGTCGACGCCAAGACCGGCCGCCAGGTCGCCGAGCTCGAACAACGGCGGATCGAGGACGTGGAAGGCTTCTTCGAGGGATCGATTCCCCGCCGCCGCAACTACTTTCCCTATCGCCTGCGAATCAGCTGGCAACATGGGATACAGGAGACCGATGATCCGTATCGCTTCTGGACCGTTCTCGGCGAGATGGATGTCTGGCTGCTCGCCGAAGGCTCGCACCTGCGCCCCTTCGAGCGCCTCGGCGCCCACCTTTGTGAAATCGACGGGGTTGTCGGAACCGCCTTTGCCGTCTGGGCACCCGATGCGCAACGAGTCAGTGTCGTTGGCGACTTTAACACTTGGGACGGTCGTCGGCACCCGATGCGCCTGCGCCGCGAATGTGGCGTCTGGGAGATCTTCCTGCCCGGCGTCACGGCCGGCGCCCATTACAAGTTCGAAATCCGCTCGCGCGACGGTTACCTGCTGCCGCTGAAGGCGGACCCCTACGGCTTCCAGGCCGAACTGCGCCCATCCACAGCGTCAGTCGTCTGCGCCCTGCCGCCGCCCGTCGAGGCTTCGTCGATTCCGGCCGGCGACCAGCTCGGCGCGCCGATGTCCATTTACGAGGTGCACCTGGCTTCCTGGCGGCGCGCCGACGATGGCGGCTTCCCCGACTGGCAACGGCTCAGCGACACGCTGATCCCCTACCTGGTCGACCTGGGTTTCACCCATCTCGAGCTGCTGCCGGTTTCCGAGCACCCCTTCGACGGCTCGTGGGGCTACCAGCCGCTCGGTCTGTACTCGCCGACCGCCCGCCATGGCACGCCAACCGGCTTCCGCGACTTCGTCCGTGCCTGCCACGCCGCCGGTCTGCGAGTGATCGTCGACTGGGTGCCAGCGCATTTCCCGACCGACGAGCACGGCCTCGGTCGCTTCGACGGTACGGCACTCTACGAGCATTCCGACCCGCGCGAGGGAATGCATCAGGACTGGGGTACCCTGATCTACAACTTCGGCCGCCGTGAAGTCAGCAACTATCTGATCGGCAATGCCCTCTTCTGGATCGAGCGCTACGGGGTCGACGCACTGCGGGTAGACGCCGTCGCATCGATGCTGTATCGCGACTACAGCCGCGAGGACGGGCAATGGCTGCCGAACGTGCACGGCGGTCGCGAGAATCTCGAGGCGGTGGCGTTCCTGCGCCGCATGAATGAGGTGCTCGGCCAGGAACATCCGGGCGCGTCGACACATGCCGAGGAATCCACGGCATGGCCAATGGTCAGCCGCCCACCGGAAATGGGCGGCCTCGGCTTCCATTACAAGTGGAACATGGGCTGGATGCACGATGTCCTCGACTACATGACGCGTGATCCGGTGCATCGCAAGTATCACCACAACCAGCTCAGCTTCGGCCTGATGTACGCCTTCAGCGAGAACTTCGTGCTGCCCCTGTCGCATGACGAGGTGGTCCATGGCAAGGGCTCGCTGATCAGCAAGATGGCGGGCGACTATTGGCAGAAGTTCGCCAATCTGCGTTCCCTCTATGCCTTCATGTGGGCCCACCCGGGCAAGAAGCTGCTCTTCATGGGCGGCGAGATCGGTCAGTGGAACGAATGGAATCACGACACCTCGCTCGACTGGGGACTGCTCGATTTTCCATTGCACGCGGGCGTACGCGACCTGATCCGCGATCTCAACGGGGTGTACCGCGGCAACCCGGCTCTGCACGAGGTCGATTTCGAACCCGCCGGTTTCGAGTGGGTGGCTGCCGACGATGCCGAGTGCTCGGTGGTCGCCTTCGTCCGCTGGAGCCGTGATCGTTCGCGCGCACTGCTCTATGTCGGCAACTTCACGCCCGTCGTGCGCCATGGATACCGGATTGGCGTGCCGATGGCGGGAATGTACCGCGAGCGCCTGAACACCGACTCGCAGCACTACGGCGGCAGCAACGTCGGCAACGGGTTCGAGCCGCTGTTTGCCGAGGAGATCGCCGCACACGGTCGCAACCTGTCGCTGAATCTGACCTTGCCGCCACTCGCGGCGCTGTACTTCGAATGGACGGCCTGAGCGGCGGGTTGCTCGCTGCTGGGCGGCCGTGGCCACTCGGCAGTCACTGGGACGGCTCGGGCGTCAATTTCGCGCTCTTTTCGGCGCACGCCGAGCGGGTCGAGCTCTGCCTCGTCGACGGCCAGCGGACGCGCGTGCTGCCACTGCACGAATGCACCGATCAGGTGTGGCACGGCTACCTCGCCGGCGCGGGCCCAGGATTGCGTTATGCCTTTCGCGTGCATGGCAGGAACGCACCCGCAGAAGGCCATCGTTTTGACGGCAGGCGATTGCTGCTCGACCCCTATGCACGCGAAGTGGTGGGCCGCTTCTCCTGGCCTGCACACGATGACCCGGTCCACCTGCTGACCGCCGCCGTCGTGGACGAGCGCTTCGACTGGCATGACGATGCGCCACCGGCAACGCCCTGGTCAGACACCGTGCTTTACGAGGCCCACGTGAAGGGGATGAGCCGGCAACATCCCGGCGTTCCCGAGGTGCTGCGCGGCAGCTACGCCGGCCTCGCGACCCCGGCACTGATCGAACACTTCCAACGACTGGGCGTCACTGCCATCAACCTGCTGCCGATCCATCACTTTCTCGACGAGCAGCGGCTGGTCAATGAGGGGCGGGTCAACTATTGGGGCTACAACTCGCTCGCCTTTTTCGCTCCGGAGCCTCGCTACGCAGCGCGCATCGGCGGCCAATCGGCGATCGCCGAGTTCAAGAGCATGGTCCGTACGCTCCATGCTGCCGGACTCGAAGTCATTCTCGACGTCGTCTTCAACCATACCGCCGAGACCGACCAGTGGGGCCCGACCCTCTCCTTCCGCGGCATCGACAACCGCAGCTACTACCGCCTGCCAGTAGACGACCTCGCCGGCTACGAGAACTTCAGCGGCTGCGGCAACACCGTCAACCTCGCCCACCCACGCGTGCTGCAACTGGTGATGGACTCGCTGCGCTACTGGGTGGAAGTGATGCACGTCGACGGCTTCCGCTTCGACCTCGCCGCCGCGCTGACCCGTGATAGCGCCTTCCTGCCGGCGCTCAGGCAGGATCCCGTCCTGCAGCGCGTCAAGCTGATCGCCGAACCATGGGACCTCGGTCCCGACGGTTACCGGCTCGGCCGTTTCCTTCCCGGCTGGAGCGAATGGAACGACCGCTTCCGTGATGACGTGCGTGCCTTCTGGCTGACTGGCGAGGCCGGCGCCGGGCAACTGGCGCAGCGGCTTGCCGGCTCGAGCGAGATCTTCCAGGCAACGGGACGGCCACCACAGGCCGGCGTCAATTTCATCACCGCGCACGATGGCTTCACCCTGCGTGACCTCGTCAGCTACCAGCAGAAGCACAACGAACTCAATGGCGAGGACAACCGTGACGGACACAGCCACAACTGCTCCTGGAACTGCGGCGAGGAAGGCGAAAGCCATGATCCGGCGGTGCTCGAACGGCGCCGCCGAGTGCAACGCGCACTGCTGACGACACTGCTGATCGCGCAGGGAGTGCCGATGCTGCAGGGCGGTGACGAACTGGGGCGCAGCCAGGCGGGCAACAACAATGCCTACTGCCAGGACAATCCGATGACTTGGCTCGACTGGCGCAGTGCCGACGAGAGTCTGATCGACTATGTCGCCGACCTGATCGCGCTGCGCCGGCGCTTCCCGCAGTTGCGGCAGCAACGCTGGCTGACCGGCGAGACCAATACGGCGGATGCCTGCCCCGACGTGACCTGGTGGCACCCCGCCGGTCGACCGATGCGCGTCAGCGACTGGCAGTCGAAGAAACTGGCGGCATTCGGACTGCACCTGACGGCGTCGAAGGAGCCGCGTGACGGCGATGCCCTCGTTGCGGACCTCCTCTGCCTGATCAACCGCGATGAGATCCCGGTGTCCTTCCTGCTTCCGGCGGGCAGCTGGCAACAGATCTGCGACAGCAACGCCGAGGCGGCTTTCGCCAGCTGCCAACGGGAAAGGACGACCCCGGTTGCCGCACGCAGCATCCAGATCCTCTGTCGTTAGTCAACGGCGAAAGCCAGTCGCGTCGGGCGACAGGCGCTGCCGGTCGAGACCGTTGCGGGCTGCCGAGAACCCGCCCTCCGCACGCCACATCCGGAGCGCAGCGAGCGCAGCCCTGAAGCATCACCCGCGCACCCCGTAATCGTTCACACCCCCTTAAGAAAAGCCGCCAGCCTGATGATTTGTATGGCA